>JGI996J12353_1000389_pt1 | contig 10957 bp, 13 predicted proteins | sample IntmicLarv5ML5BL_FD_12353 | JGI IMG/M metagenome (IMG submission 12353) | reverse complement strand
CATGGCTCGGTGCATGGCGGTAGTGTGCCAGTCGTAGTTCGCCTTAGGGCCGGCGGGGTGCATTTTTTCGTAAGTCGGTCGATGATAGCTTTCCTGGAAAAGGATGTAGGTGCCGATATTGGCATCTTTGAGCATTTGATATTCTTCTACTGTGGTGGCGGCGATATTGATATTGATGCGGCGGATGCTTTCGCCTTTGCCATTTCGATAGGCATAAATCCGTTCAATGCAGTCAATAATATAGGAAATCGGGTGTCTGAGCGGGTCTTCGCCGGCTTCGATCACGAGCCGCTTATGCCCCAATGCCAGAAGTGCTTCAATTTCTCCGTCGATTTCCTCCATAGTCAGCTTGCGGCGACAGAGTTCTTGATTGCCAATCTGGTAGCCGCAGTATTGGCACTGATTGACGCAGTAATTCCCTACATAAAGTGGGGCGAAAAGTACAATTCGCTTGCCATAGATTGTTTCTTTCACCTGCCGGGAGACCTCTTCCATCTGCTTAAGAGTTTCCGGGTCGGTGACTTGAAGCAAAATTGCCGCTTCCTGAAAAGAAAGCCCTCGGGCGGCCTTGGCTTTTGTCAATAGTTCACTGATTTTAGCAGGGTCTTGGGCGAGGGATTTTCCTATACTCAGGGCTTCCCTGATTTCTTCGTCCCGAATGACATCACTGCCGATAAATGTGCACATAAAAGCTAAACTCCTTTAATAAACGATTGACACTTATTTCTTGGTAAGGGCTGCTTTTACGGTAATCGAAGGGATATTTCCCAATTTTCCGGTCAATGCACTGAGATTGTCCTCGGTTCCGTCCACAGTCAGGGAGATGACGAAAACCCCACGTTCTCGATAAGGAATTCCCATCCGTCCGACGATGATTGAGCCGAATTCATGCAAAACCTGGTTGACATCTTGGGATCTGTCGAAGTCCTCGACAACAATTGCGATTACGCCGATTTTAGATTTCATAGTGATCTCCTTTGCAATAGAAAAGCCCCATTGCTTCTGGGAGCAAGAGGCTTTTTGTATTTTTCCTCTCCCCCAATCCGGAATCCTCCGAATAAGCGGATACTATACTTGAAACCTAAACTCCCGACCCGGAGCTCTCCGGTACGGCAGAAATAAGTATCTATCTGTATTGTATCAGAAAGCCTCCAAAAAACCTACAGTGGTTTGGGAAGAAAAAATGTCAATTTAGCGCTTTTTTCACGGAATTTGTTATTACAGGAAGGACTAAAGCAGTCCTTTCCAGAAATCTATTTAAAATCAGTGGTTTTAATTTTTGAATGTAATTTTCGAGGAGAGCAAAGTGATTTATAAGCTTTATATGGGTTGGACAATTTTTTGCATCGTCGGCTGTATTGTTCTTGGCATCGGTGTTCTTAAATCCGGCGAAGCCTCCGGAGCGGAAACTACATTTTTGATGATTGCCCATGTAGGGATTTGGGTCGCTTTGTGGGCGGTGGCTACATTTATCGTGATTTTAATAGGAGTACGTCGGTGGCTGAAACGCTGGAATCAGAGCAAGTGATGTAGCTTGATGCCACTTTTTGAGGAGGAATTATCGTGGGTTTGACAGTATTGGAAAATGAATTACTTTCTTGCCGAGCTTGCTCTTTGGTCTCTTATGGGCGAGGCCCGACTTCTTGGACCGGTATGCCTTCGCCGATTCTGTTTATCGGTGAAGGCCCCGGCGGGGTGGAGGATGAATATGGCGCGCCCTTAGTAGGGCCTTCCGGCCAGCTCTTAGATAAAGCTCTTTGGAGCGTCGGGCTGACGAGGGATAAGGTCTATGTGACGAATATTATCAAATGTCGCCCCAAAGGAAATCGAACGCCCACAGCTCAGGAATCAGAAGTCTGTGCTTCTCGTTGGCTGGCAAAAGAAATCGAATTGATTCGTCCGGTCGTGATTGTAGGTCTTGGCAATGTGCCACTTCAATATTTTTTAGGAAGTGATAAGCGAATCACTCGAAGCCGCGGCGAGCTTCATCAGCTCAAAAATGGCGTGTGGTTTATGCCGACTTTCCATCCGGCTTATCTGCTGAGGCAAGAAGGAAAGGCTCAAATTGCTGCAAAATGGGATGTATTTAATGATTTTAAAGCGGCTTTGGCTAAGATGGCTGAATTGGTCGGGGGGCAAGAACTAAAATCCTCAGAACCAACTAATTTATTGGATTTATTCCAAAACCGAAAAGAGCAAAGAGCCGCTTGGCTTGGAAAAATTCACTCAGTAGAGTAAGAAGCTAAATCAAATCGTAACAAATTTTCCACAAATAGTAGATATAATAAATGAAGATACTCCGTGAATGTATGGTATGAATTGAAAAAATAAAGGAGAGCTTTAAATGAAGAAATGGAAATTCGGTTTATCCTCGATGTTGTTGGGATTTATGATGCTGGTAGGAATGATAGGTAATCTAAGTGAAGCAGAGGCGGCGACCAAGGTATTTCATAATAAGGCCAAAGATTATTCGATGTCAATTCCGATGGATTGGGGCTTTCAAGATGCGGGCAATGGCGTCGAAATGTTGTACTCTGGAGATCAGACGCTGATGATTGTTGCTACTTGGGAGTCCATGCCTCGGGAAGACAAGCACGGGACTTATTTATTTGATGAGGTTCAAGGAAAAGAAAGCTATGATTTATTGGAAGATGTAAAGAGTGGTTTTCAAAGTGCTTTCGGTGATGAGATGAAGGTGGATGAGGCCAGTTATATTAAATTAAATAGCGGAAAAACCGCAGTATTACTAGGAATTAATCATCCGGAGGTGGGCCCTGTGGTCGGATTGGTATTATTCCGAAAGAATGAGGCTCTTTTGATGATGGGAGCAGGCGAGAATGCCAGAAGGATGGAGAGAGGAAAAGAGCAGATTATAGAAATTTTCATGAGTTTGAAAGCATAAAAATAGCGTGTCTTTGAAGGAAGAAAAGAGAGGTATAAGTTTTCCTTTGCGGCGGAAGTAGGTCACGAAAAAATTGACCGGAGCGCAGCTCTTCCGGCAGATTGGGTAATTCAGCCGGAAGATGGCTTGATGGTGAATTTGACGCTATTTCGGAGATTTTTCTTTGCGGCTTTTTAAGGATTATGGATGAAAAGAGTGAATGCTAGTAAAGAAAATCCACCAGGAAAGGAGGCGGAAAATAAATGAAAAAAAGTATAGTGATTGTCTGGGCAATTTTGATTACGCTTGTAACCATTGCTGCCGGGTGCAGTACGAATACCCAAATATTTCGGGATGAAATGACAAAAACTGAGGTAACTCTCCCGGCAGATTGGACGATTGGCGAAAAAAATGGCAAGGCAATGGCTACTTCTTCAGATGAAAAAATAGGTGTTTTCATGACTCGTGACGAAATTCCGGTAGCAGCACTAGGGGATTTGCGGGGAAAATATACTTTAGATGAGTATGAAGATATTGAAAGGGCTAATTTTTTAGAGGCTTTTAAACAGAGCTTTTTTCTATCACTTCCGGGAGCTCAAGAAGGGGAAAGCGGTTTTATAAAATTAGATAACGGTCGTACAGCTTGTTATGTGGTCGCTCATACCCCAAGTATAACCGCCTGTGTAGTCACTTTCATTGTAGATCAAGAAGGGATTACGGCGATAGCGGTTGTCCAAACTTCTTCAAGCGAATACTTCGGGAAAAATCAAAAAGGCTTAGAGAAAATATTAAAAAGTTTGAAAGCCGATGAATAATAAAGTAAAGGAGCTTTATGATGAGTCAGGATAGCCGGATGGTACAGTTTACCAAATTATCAGAGCGACTGGCGAAAGAACAGCCATGGCTTACCGAAAAGCTGGCAAGCCTTAAAGAAAAAATGCCGCCGAAGGATTTTGAAGAGTATATTGAAAATCTGATTTCTTTAAAGATGAATGAAGGCGCTCTTTGGCTTATTACCAAGCGGGAAATGAGTCGCTCAATTTTGGAGCGCAATTATTTGCCTCAGCTGAAAGAATCCTTTGGGGCAGATTCGGTGCGAATTATTACCCAACCTTGGTAAAATGAGAGCCTAAAAATTGACTTTCGGGAGTGAAGAAAATGATTACTTTAAATCAAGATTCTTGCGTGAAATGCGGGCATTGCGCCGAGGTCTGTCCGGCGGAAATTTTGGGAATGACTGAGGCGGGGCCGGAGGAAAATCGGTCGATGGGCTGTATTGCCTGTGGGCATTGCATGGCGATTTGTCCGACCGGGGCGTTGGATTTGGCAGATGTTCCGTTGAGTGAGCAGGAGCCAATCGTGGAAGAGTTGACAATTAGCGAAGAGAAAGCCCGGCAATTTCTCAGGTCTCGCCGCTCGGTTCGGAGTTATAAAAAGGATTTGGTGCCCCGGGAAAAATTACTGAAAATTGTTGACCTGGCAAGGCTTGCCCCGACCGGTAGTAATGGTCAGGGCACGCAATTTATAGTCATTGAAAATCCGGCGATAGTCGACAAAATTCGAGAAAAGATGGCTGTTTTTTTTGAGGAATGGCTTAAAAGTGACGACCCGAAAACCAGAGGCTATCGCAAAATCATTGAAGCCTATCGAGACGGTAAGGATACCTTACTTCGAGGTGCACCTCAAATGATTTTAGCCTTAAATGAAAAAGACAATCCGGCTCGCCATTTGAATGGGGTATTTGCTCTCACATATGCAGAGCTTTATGCACCGACCTTGGGCGTTGGCACCTGCTGGGCGGGATTTTTCCAAGGATACTATGGGGCTCAGACTACCGGCGAAGTGGACATGCTTTTAGAAATTCCGCCGGATATGACAATCACCGCTGCCCTAATGGTAGGAATCCCTAAATACAGCTACTACCGTTTACCGGAACGGGAAAAACTGAATGTACTTTGGCGATAAAAATTTAATTTTGCAATGAAAAAGGGCACCAACAAAAGTTGGTGCCCTTTTTCGAGGAGTTATCGGAAGAAAGGATTATTGGTTAGTTAAGGTTTTCAGCGCTTTTTGGGCGGTGTTTGCAAGTAGGGTAGACCCTAAAGGCAACACATCTTCATTGAGGTCAAAAGTGCCGTTATGAAGAGCGCCGGCGCCGGGGGTTTTGCAGCCGAGCCAGAAATAAGCGCCGGGGCATTTTTCAAGGAAAAATGCAAAGTCTTCTGCCGGTAGTGCCGGCTTGACGTTGAGTTCAACGCTTTCTTTCGGCAGTATTTCAAGGGCGGCTTCACCAAAGAGATCGACCGCCTTATCATCGTTATTAAGAGGTGGGTAGCCAAATTGATAATCAAGAATCGCCTCACCGCCATAGCCGAGCGCGAGGTGCTCTAGATGTTGTTTGAGCCGCTCCGGGTAGCGTTGGCGCGTCTCTTCATCTAAGGTACGGACGGTACCTTGGATTTTTACCTCTTCCGGCACTACATTATAGCGGCTTCCACCTTCGATGACCCCGACATTTACGGTGACCGGAGCAATCGGGTCTAACTGCCGAGCCCGAATTAAATAGATTTCTTGAATGGCTTCGGATGCCATGGCGATTGCGTCAATTCCCTGATGAGGCAGAGCCGCATGAGAGGCTTTGCCTTTGAGGGTCAGCCAGAAGCGGTCGGAAGAAGCCATCAGGTAGCCTTTGCGAATTGCGACAGTACCGGATTCGAGATCCGGCCAGACGTGAAGCCCAAAAATCATATCGACTTTCGGATTTTCAAGAGCTCCGGATTCCAGTAGGTAGCGAGCACCGCCTAAGGGAGCAAGCTCTTCAGCCGGTTGGAAGAAAAGCTTGATAGTGCCTTGCCATTTGTCCTTTTCAGCGAGCAGGAGTTTGGCCGCTCCGAGCAAAATCGCCATGTGTCCGTCGTGGCCGCAAGCGTGCATTTTTCCCTCTACAGTTGAGGCAAAAGGTAGGCCGGTGACCTCATTGACTGAGAGGGCGTCCATATCTGCTCTGAGTGCAATGACCGGACCGGGGCCATTTTCAATCATACCGACGATGCCATAATGATTGGGAAACGTCTGATAAGGGATTCCCAAAGCATCAAGCTCTTTTTGAATGCGCTGAGAGGTCTTGATTTCCTCTTCACTGAGTTCCGGCAATTGGTGAAACTCGCGGCGCAGTGAAACGATGTAATTTTTAAAATCCGAATCGCCATTCCATTCCCATTTCATTATATTCATCCTTTCTGTTTAGACATAACCGAGGAAGTTGAGCCAGAGGGAACCGATACCGAAGGAAATGATGAAGTTTACAATGGAAATTGCAAAACCGACTTTCCACCAAGCTCCTTGGGGTACATAGCCCGCATTAAAGTAAATCGGGGTAACCGCTGAGCCATAGTGAGTCAGGGTACAGCCAACGCTGCCGAGAAGTCCAAACATCATGACTGTGAAAAGAGGTGGAGCGCCTAATGTAACAAGAACCAGAGAAAATGCGGAGAATAGCGCTGTAACTCTTGCAGTACCGCTGGCGAAGAAATACTGGCAATAGCAATAGATGATGGAGATAAAGAAGAATGCAATCCGCCAGTCCATATCGCCGATAGCACCTTTAACGGTGCTAGCAAATACTTCAACTACGCCGAATTGAGCGAGAAGTCCGGCCATACCGACTACGGCGCCCATCCAAATAAGTACATCCCAAGCGGCCTTTTCTTCAAGAATATCTTGCCAAGATAGCGCTTGAGTGGCGACCATAGTGGATACACCAATCATTGCGACCACAGTGGCACTAAGACCGGTATAGAAAGAAGTCGCCCAAAGGGTCAGGCAGAGGAGGAAAACTGCGGCAACAATTTTTTCCAGTTGAGTAATCGGTCCCATCGCTTCAAGCTCTTTGTCAGCGAGCTCTTTGGCTTCCGGAGTGGATTTGACTTCCGGTGGATAGATTTTGTAAATAAAATAGGGCAGGAAATAGAGGCTAATCAAGCCGGGCACACTACCGGCGGCAAACCACATTCCCCAAGTAACTTCCACACCGAGAACACTTTTTCCGAGTGAAGCGATCAACGGATTTACTGCGGAAGCAGTCATGAAAATCAGAACTGAGCTGATATTAGCCGTATGAGCCATAATCATCAGGTAACTACCGATTTTACGAGAGCTTTGTCCCGGTTCGGAGCCGAAAGCTAAGCATAAGCTTTTTACGATTGGGAAGACGATTCCGCCGCCCCGTGCAGTATTAGAAGGGGTCGCCGGAGCGAGAACCAGTTCAGTGGTGGCAATCGTATAGGCGAGCTTTAGGGTGCTGCTTCCGAAATTGCGAATCAGCACAAAGGCAACTCGCCGACCTAGGCCGGACTGAATGACCCCTTTGGCAAATAAGAATGCGCAGACAATCAGCCAAATGGTCGAATTTGAGAAGCCGCTCAAGGCCTCGCCTAATTTTAGTGTATTTGACAAGATGGAAAATGTAACAGCAATAAATGCGACTCCGCCAATTGGCAGTGGTTGAAGAATAAATCCTAAAATAGTGGCGACGAAAATGGCAAGCAATTGCCAAGCCGCCGGAGTAATGCCGCCTTGGGGCGGGATAAACCAGATTGCCGCACCCACAGCGATAACGATTAATGCTTTCATACCTCGATTCATCGAATCATCTCCTCTTTCTCCTTACCAAATGCAAGGCTATAGTGGTAGCTATAATGAGTGAAATGGCACCTCCCCTTTAGATAGGATGTTTGAGTATGCTACTAAGATGAAGGTAATAAGTTTAAAAAATAAGGAATAATTAAGGAATATTTCCTAAAATTAGTATAGCGGATGAAAATAACTCTGGCAAGAAAATTCGGCGAGATAATTTATATGTGTTTGCTCTTTATAAAAAAAGAGAGGATAAGTAAGTGAATACTTATCCTCTCGGCAGGTCAGCTATCAGCGGGTAAATCGGTAAAGCTGGGTTGGACGTCCCCGACCGGCGGCAACTTTACCGGCGATTTCGACAAGGTTTGCTCTCAGAAGCCCGCTTAAAATGCGCCGAATATTTCGTTCGGTAACTCCCATTCGTTTAGCGATTTGATCTGCGGAGAAATCCCGATTGCCCCCCAGTTGCTCGGTAATGGCTTTTATTTTTTGATAGGTTCGAATACTGACATTGGCCTCTTCCAATTTTTCCAGCAAAAAAAGGTTTTTCGATGATTCCGTATAAGAAATTTTACTTTCTCGATTTCCTTCGCTGATTTTGCCGTTTTCGTCAACGATTACGATGCCTTGCTTGCAGGAATGGAGTCCTTTTGAGGCATTAAGTTCCGCCGTAAATGAAGTGGCTCCGAAGCCAACACCGCCTAGGAGGGTAATTTGAAATTCTTGGGATAAGAGGTTCAGATGGTGTTCGATTTTGCCGATATTTTGCTCAATTAAGCCTCTGGAAGTGAAGATTTCAAAGCGTCCATTACCGGACTTAATGAGGAAGCCGTCTAAGAGCTGACCAATTGGCAGAAGTCTTTTTTGCAAAGTCAATTCCGCATCTTGAAGCTCGTAGGGCGAATGAAATTGAGCTGTCCAGGAATTAAAATCGGCAATCTCCAAAATCATCCGCCCCACCTGACTGCTTTTAAAGTAACGATTTTGGACAAGTTCATAGGTAATGAAAAGGGATTGATAAATTTCCATAGTACTCAGGGTAGTGAAAAAAGCGGGCACTCCTTTTTTTTGAAGGACTTCAGCGACTGCATAAATGCTGCTGAAGGCACCGACAATTTTTCCCTCTTCCCATAGTTTAAGATGAAAATCGACTAATTCATCAATAGTAAAATCAACGGAATATTCTTTGCCGTAGATTTGTCCGAGATGCTTGCTCAGCTCTCTGACGCTCTGAGCCATCAGGCTGGGGCAAAAAATATCAACGGAAATCGAATTGATAAGGGATTTTCCGGTAGCGGCGACCTCAAGACAACTTTGGTAAAAGCCGGCACCGATAATCATGCAGTAGGAAAAATTCGCTCGCCGTCCGAGGTGCTTACAGGCATACTCATAGCCCAGAGGGCCGGAAAAAAACCACTGATCCACCTCATGATCGTGAGCTTTGATGATATCGGGAATATCAAAAGCCACCTTATAAGGAAATGGGATATAACTCATAGCCGGCAAAAATTCTTTTCCGGTTTTTAAAATATTTTCAACGGAAACCATTGGCCCGACAACTCCTACACGAATCATAACAGGCTCCTTTCCCAAATAGTTTAAGTGATATTTACCTCATCTATTATAACAAAAAAAAGCAGTCTTTTGGTAGAATGTAACTAAAGGAGAAGTGCAAAATGTTGAAAAAAGGCTGTTTGTTGATGTCGGCAGTATTATTGGGGTTTATTTTGGGTATTATTTTTATGTGGGATGGAGAACTTAAGGATTATGAAACTGTGAGCTATCGGGATGAAAAACTGGGCCTAAAGATGGAAGTGCCAAAAGGCTGGGAAAAATCTACTCATAAACTTGACGAAAAGGAGTACATTACGTTTAGGAAGCCGTCACGAGGCTGGTTGGAAGATGGATATGATTATTTAAGCATACATAAAGAAAAAATTACCCGCCCCGAGGAGTATAATGCACTGCCCCCCGCAAATGAGACAAAATTAAAAAGACCTCCTGTCGTAGAATAAAATCTAAGATAGGAGGTCTTGCTGTGTCCGGTCAAAAAGGAATGAAGCATTTTGGAACTGCAATTATTGAAGAGGTACTACGACTAAAAGAAGAAGGTAAAAGCCATCGTGAAATCGCGGAGCTCTTTGGGCTTAGAAATGCCGAAGCCAGTAAAGAACTAATTAAGCGTCATCGCCAAAAAGAAGAACAATTAAAATTAGGGATATTTCCTAAGAAGGTAGGGCGAAAGCCGAAAAAGCCAGAAACATTGGAAGAAGAAAATCAAAGGCTCAAGAAAGAAAATGAGATTCTCCGGCTTTTTCTCCAAAGTGCAGGAAGGAGGTGAAATATCAGTGGATTGCGGAGCAAAAAGGACGGTACTCCCAATCATTTTTATGCAAGATTCTCCAAGTTTCCAGAAGTGGTTATTATCGCTTCTGTGGAAAGGAAATATCTCAAAGTGAGCTTACTCTGGTTTCCCTCATTCAAAGCTGCCGGAGGCAAACCGGGAACACCTACGGCTACCGACGAATTAAACTTTGGTTAAAACGAAAACATAATCTTGTAGTCAATGGAAAAAAGCTTCTTCGAATTATGAGAAAATATAAGATTTTCTCGGTTATTCGAAAAAGGAAGCTCTACAAATCAGCCGGAAAACCTCACTCGATTCTTCCAAATCTCCTAAATCAAAATTTTACAGCTCAAAAGAAAAATCGAAAATGGGTTACAGATATTACCTACATCCGTACTTCCCAAGGAACGCTTTTTCTTTCTGCTATACTCGATCTTTTTGATCGTTCCATTGTGGATTATCGAATAAGCACTTCTCCTGACCTTAATCTTGTTATTTCTAACCTAGTAAAAGCCTGTAAAAAGGAAAAGGTCGCCAGTGAACTCACCCTTCACAGCGACCAAGGTTCCGTGTATACCTCGCAGATATACCAACAACTAGGTTCATCATACGGAATAACTTTCTCCATGTCAAGGAAAGGAAATTGCTACGATAATAGTGTAATCGAAGGATTCTTCAGTATTCTTAAAACCGAATTGATTTATCTGAAAAAACCAAGGACTTTTGCCGAAGCCAGGCGAAGTATAAAACAATATATTCACTTCTACAATAACCAGAGGCTACAATTAAAAAGTGAACAAACTCCGCTTGAAAGACGAAGTTTATCCGCTTAACTGTTTTTTACGATAGGGCTTTTTTATTTTTTGTTTCATTTTTGGGGTGCTGTGCAAATCGAAAGAGGTTTTTTGTTTATTATATTTAGAAATTAGAAAACTGTTCCCATATCAAATAACTTTTATTTTCACTTCGAAACTGCGAGTTTTACATGAAAAATTTAGCATAAATTACCAAAGCTACCAGTCCGGGAAGTCCAAAAATTCCGACTCCCAAAGCTACCCAAAAGGTCACCGGCACTTCAAATCCGGTCCAAGGTG
>JGI996J12353_1000388_pt1 | contig 10992 bp, 7 predicted proteins | sample IntmicLarv5ML5BL_FD_12353 | JGI IMG/M metagenome (IMG submission 12353) | reverse complement strand
TCCGGCAGGAGCCAGTAATTCGGCAGATTCGACTGAATCGGCAAAACTGATTGAATCAATTGATTCGGAAGAATTGAACGGCGGATTTGAAAAGGACATGTAAAACCCCAAATAAAAATGAAAATAGAAGTCAGATACTTGAATACTTGAAAAAGGAATCTCCTTTAAAATAACTTTGCTTTTGATTAAATCAATTCCTTGGCAAAAATTCATCAACAGAATGAAAAAGCAAAATTGAATTGGGGACAAAATTGAAAAACAAATGAAAAAGTAAAAAAAAGTAAAAATGCCGCCTGAAAAGGCGGCAAAATGGAGATTTACAATTCAAAAATGAATTGCATAATTTTTACATTTTTTCAATAACGACCAGTCGTTATTTTGATTAGTTTCGACCGACAATTTCATCGTAGAAAGACGTATCGAAAAGTTCTGCTTTCGTCAACGGTCTCGGAATTAAACCTTGTTCATATTGAGCTTGAGCGTAAGCAATCACATAATCTTCAATTACGCGCGGGTCAGAAATCCACTGTCCGTCCCAGTCGTCAACGGATTGGAGAACAATATCTTTGGAAACGCCTGTTATTTCCGCATAATAGTCAGCGGCTGCATTCGGATTTTCTTGGGTGTATTTTGTTGCGTCAATGTGAATTCTTACGATTTCTCTGACAATGTCGGGGTGTTCGTCAATGAATTTTTGACTGACAGCCAAAACACAGCAAGCGTGGTCGGAAGACATTTCTCCTGATGTCATAATGACTTTTCCGTCACCGGCTGCAACAATGATTGAAGGCGCGGGGTGCGGAAGGAAAACTGCATCAACAGCTCCGGATTTTAATGATGTTTGTGCTTCGCCGGAGTCCATTCCTTTGATATCAACTTTTGAAACATCTACACCGCTGTCGGCTAACCATTGTCTCAAAAGAGTGTCTTGGATGGAGCCGGGCGGGAAAGTGGCAATCGTTTTGCCCTCAAAGTCTTTCGGGCCGTTGTAAACTGCATCGGTCGGGATAATTAAGCTGGAACCGTTAATCTGGACAGCTGCGATGATTTTTAAATCAGAATTATTTTGAGCAACTGAAGGGATTAAGGGTGCTGCGCCGATGTATGCGACTTGAATTGCATTAGATGCAAGAGCGACAGCCTCAGAAGGACCGCTCGGGAAAGATCTGTCAGAAACATTATTGACGGAATCCAATTGCGTTAAGTTGCTTGCCCACCAATCTAAAGCTTTGGCGGATGTGTATGCCATTTGATGTGTGCTTGGCTGGTAACCGATAATAACATCTGTCTTTCCTGTGTCCTTTCCGCCTAAGCAGCCGGAAAAAGCAACTGCGGCAAGCAGCATTAATGTGATACTGAGAAGAATAACTTTTTTCATAATAACCCTCCAAATAACCGAAAAAATAGGTTTTCGAATTTGAATCATTTTTGCAAAGTAAATCAAAATGAGTGTTTCAGGGAAAATCAATTCAATAGAATATTACAGGGGTGTAATAACAGGGGAGTTAGATCAATCTGTCCAATTAAAATTGGAATTTATTTTCAGTCGAATGATTTTCCTCGAAACACTTTTTTCCCGATTTAATGTGACCGCAATCGGGCGAGCGGTATGTTGTATAATATTGCGGCTTTATTTGAACCGCAACTATAGTTTGTCAAAAAATGGTATAAAAGTTTATCCGAAATTTGCATTTTTTTGTCACTTTAGTGATAATTTTTTATATGAATCCTCCTATTTTGGACAATAAGGATTTTTTATTATTTTAAGGAAGTTTAAACATGAATATTTCGGACCGTCTCATTAAAGCTGCTTTTGAATCTGATGAAAATTTTCAAATCGTTCTCTATCGTGCGATTAAAGAAGATTTAAACATGAACGCTATTGATTTTTCAAAAGAGGCTGACATTCCGCACAGCACGCTTTATAAAATTTTATCCGGAAACCGTGCGCCGAATATCAAAACGCTTCGGCAGATTGTCAATACTGTCAAGAAACATGAGATGCCGACAGATGAGTTTATTGCGGTTATTGCGGCGCGAATGGTTTTGGACACAATTACGGAAACAAAACGAAAAATCGGCGGCCGATTAATTACTGTCAAAGAATATTCTGCGAATTCGATTGAAGAGGCGATTATTGTGGCAACGCGCGCCGAACGCGACGGTGCAAAAGCGCTTGTCTGCGCCCCGATTGTCAGTCATACGGTTGAAAAAATCGTTTCAATCCCCGTCACAACAATTATGCCAAAAGAAAGCATTACGGAAGCGATTGAAATTGCGATGAGAAAAATTCGATAATTTATTTGTTCCGAAATATATTTCATATTAAACTTAAACAATTTAATATAGCAAAACGAACAAGTCAATCATTATTTTCATTGACAACTTACAAGGAATTATTATGAAATTCGGGACGGCAAATAAAGAAGTGAAAAACTGCAAGTTTTTCTATTTGACAAAGTATGCTGCCGGAATTTTATTTATTTTATCTTCGGCAGTTTTGCCGCTATGGATTTTCTGTTTGGTTTGCTTTATTTTGTGCGCGCTTTCGCTCACGCCGATGTTGTCTCGGGCAGCCGCTCTCTTTCATTTAACCGACAAATCCAAGCTTCGGCAGCTGTCTTTTGATTTCAGATTATTGTCGGGAATCTTATTGCTTAGTTTTTTAGCGGCATTTTTCCTCGAAAATTTTAATTATTTTGATTTTCCCGGTTTTTTGATTTTTCAGGCGCTTGCTGTAACTCTTTTCAGCACACGCTCTTGGTTTTCGTTATTCGGAAATGTGACGCTTTATGAAAATGTTCATGAAACAGAATCTTTTAAAAACATTTCTCTGCTTTATGAATTCTTTTTGATTTTGCTTCGCGTTGCCAGTGCGTTTCTTGCCGGAATTTGGGTTGCTTCGTTTACGGGATACGATTTGACGACAAATTTTTTAAATCAAATCTTTTTCATTTCGATCATCGGCGCGTTTGTCGGCAGTTTATTTGAATCCATTCCGTCTAAAATTAATGCCAACGCTTCCATTTATTTGGGAACGCTTCTCTCGATGGTTTTTCTTTTTGCAACCGGTTATCAAACACCTTGGTCTGAAACTGCGCTTGCTGCTTTATTTTCTGTCGTTTTGGCGTTTTTGGCGTTTCGCTACAAAATCGCCGATATTTCCGCTTTATTTTCAGCCGCCGTTCTCGGAATTTTAATTATTTTGTTCTCTCATGTTTGGTGGTTTGTTCTTCTCTTGGCGTTTTTCATTCTCGGCGGCGGATTTACGAAATACAAATTTAAACAAAAAGAAGCCGCCGGACTTGCCGAATCCAAAACCGGAATTCGAAGTTATGAAAATGTTTTCTCAAATAGTATTTGGGCGCTTCTAATTGCGATTCTTTACGGTATTCTCAGTTCAAATCCCGAATGGAGCTGGCTTTCTATGCCGCTCGTTTTTGCATATGTCGGAACCGTTGCAACCGCAACAGGCGATACAATGGCAAGTGAAATCGGCGTCACGTCCAAAGGCACAACTTATATGATTACAACGCTTCGAAAATCAAAAGTCGGCGAAGACGGCGGCGTCAGCCTTCTCGGTGAATTGGCAGCGCTTTCCGGCTCAGTCATCATCGGCATTTTAACTTTCGTTTTCGGAATCATTCCGTCTTTTCCGCTTGCGCTTCTCGTCGCCGTTGCCGGCGGTTTTATCGGAACAAATATTGACAGTCTCCTCGGTGCCGTTTTCCAAAAAAGAGGCTGGCTGACAAACAGCGGCGTGAATTTCCTTTCAACGCTTTTCGGCGCTTTGATTTCGTTCGCGCTTTATTTCCTGCTTTTCTAAGGAAAATATGCGGAATCAAAACAAAAAATAAAACCAAAAAAAAACGATTCAAAAAAGATATCGATATCATAACTTATTTATATGAAAAATCGTTTTTAGGATTGTCTGTTTTACAGATTTATTTCTCATTGCGGGGATAACCAAGTGGTCAACGGTGATAGACTCAAGATCTATTCGCGTAGGCGTTCAGGGGTTCGACTCCCTTTCCCCGCACTTTTCAAATCTTTTTGATTCTTCTTTTGAATTTATTCTTTCTTAATTCAATCAATTTTCAACGACTACTTTTTATAGTATAATCTCTCTTTGTTTTAATGCACTTACTTATTATGCTGTTTATGCACAATTAAACACCCGTGGGGGAGTAGTTTCGCAATTGATTTTGCGTGACAAGTCAACATCCCGACCTCATCCGGTCTGGCTTGTCTTAATAACGAGACTCATGTATATCGGTTCGATTACATGGTCTTCTAATTTTGTTTAGATCCTGTTTTTGCATCGATATTTTAATTGTTATAAAGCGTGAGAGGATGCTTTATGAAAGATTTTATGAAAACCAGAAATGATATTTTAAATGAAACAGGAGCAGACGCCGCATCAGGTTTGTCTGCCGACCGCGTTTCAATCAATCGAGAGCAGTATGGGGCGAATGAGCTCACAAGAGAAAAACCTGTTTCGATGTTGAAACGAATTATAACGGCTTCTAAAGAACCGATGATTTTGCTGTTGATTGTTGCCGGCGTCATCGCTTTATCCGTGAATGTTATCCGCTTCGTTACCGGCGAAGAAACCGAATTTTTGGAATGTATCGGCATTTTTGTCGCCATTTCGATTTCTGTTCTGATTACTGTTTTTATGGAAGGAAAAAGTGCCAAAGCCTTTGAAACACTTTCAAAAATCAATGACGATACAATGGTTAAAGTCGTACGTGACGGCACTGTCAGTATGATTCTCCAAAAAGAACTCGTTGTCGGCGACGTTGTTTTGCTTTCCGCCGGCGATAAAATTCCGGCAGACGGAAGATTGCTCGAAAGCACCGGTCTCACCGCAGACGAATCTATTTTGACCGGCGAAAGTGTTCCTTCAAAGAAAAATGCCGAAGCTGAATTCAGCGACGAATTAACGCCTCTTGCCGAACACAGCAACATGCTTTTTTCCGGAAATTACATCACAAGCGGCTATGGGAAATTAATTGTAACTGCCGTTGGCGATAATACCGAATTCGGAAAGATTGCGCGCGAACTTTCTAAATCCGTCGTATCAAGCACGCCGCTTCAAGAAAAACTCACCCGACTCGGAAAAACAATTACAATTTTGGGTGTTCTTGCAGCAGCAATTGTTTTTGTTGCTCAATTGATTTCCTTTTCCCGACAAGGAACGCTCGGCTTGCAGGAAGTTTTAGATGTTTTTGTGACAAGCATTGTTTTGATTGTCGCCGCAGTTCCCGAAGGACTTCCGACAATCATGGCGGTTTCTCTTTCCATTAACCTTATCAAATTATCCCGCCAAAACGCATTGGTCAAAAAAATCGTTGCTTCTGAAACAGTCGGCTGTATTAATGTGATTTGTTCGGACAAAACCGGAACATTGACTGAAAATAAAATGACAGTCGTCGGCTATTATAACGACGATTGGGCTGAAAACACCGCTGACTTCTCTTCCGAATGGATGGCGCGCAACATTTGTTTAAATTCAACCGCAAATATCGGCGAAGGCGGCGCTTTCATCGGGAACCCGACCGAATGCGCGATTTTAACTTTCTATGATAAGTCAAAACAGCGTCAAGCAAGCGGAAATTCATATCAGGATGAACGAAACAATTGCAATATCGCTCACGTTTTCCCGTTCTCTTCTGAATTGAAACACATGACAACCATCAGCAAGATGGACAACAAAGTGATTTCTTATGTCAAAGGCAGTCCCGAATGCGTTTTAGAAATGTGCAGTTTGGCGCCCGAAACACAAAAAACGATTGAAGGCTACATTCAGCAATCTCAAAAGAAAGCCATGCGTATTCTTGCGTTTGCACATAAAGAATTGGACCCGTCTTTTGATTATGAATCTGAGGACAATCACGATCAATTAGAATCTGATATGATTTTTGACGGATTCGTTTCAATTTCCGATCCGCTTCGCGCTGATGTTTATGATTCCATTCAAAGCTGCCGTGAAGCCGGCGTTGATATTAAAATGCTGACTGGCGACAATATCATCACAGCAACGGCAATTGCTGAGGAATTGCATTTGTTTGAAGGCGGTAAAATTGCTGTTGAAGCAAAAGAAATTGCCGACCTCAGTGATGAAGAATTAACTCAAAAATTGCCGACGATTGCGGTTATTGCCCGAAGCACGCCTTCCATTAAAATGCGTGTTGTTAATTTGCTGAAAGCAAAAGGCGATGTCGTTGCCGTTACCGGTGACGGTATTAATGATGCGCCGGCGTTGAAATATGCCGATGTCGGTATTGCAATGGGAATTTCCGGAACGGAAGTTTCAAAAGACGCCAGTGATATTGTTTTACTGAACGATTCTTTTTCAACTTTGGTTCGAGCTGTTCAATGGGGTCGCGGAATTTATGAAAACTTTAAACGTTTCATTCAGTTCCAATTAACTGTTAACGTTTCATCGGTTGTCGTCGTTTTAGCATCTATTTTCTTAGGACTCAAAGCGCCTTTTACAGCGCTTCAGCTTCTTTGGATTAACTTGATTATGGACGGTCCGCCCGCATTAACTTTGGGTCTTGAACCAACCAGCGACGATTTAATGAATCGCCCGCCGACAAAACGAAGCGAGAATATTGTTTCAAGAGAAATGCTGATTAAAATCGGTTTGACAGGTTTGTATATTTCTGTCATCTTTTTGCTCCAGTATCTCTTCAACTTCTTGGATGCTGCCGATGCGCAAATGTCAACAGTTCTGTTCACAATGTTTTCGCTCTTCCAGCTGTTTAACGCATTCAACTGCCGCGAATTGCATTCTGTCAGCATTTTCAAGAATTTCTTCAACAACAAGTTGATGTTGATTGCAGTCGGAGCTACATTTGTTCTCCAAGTTTTGGTTATTCAATATGCAGGCGCGTTCTTCGGAACTGTTCCGTTGCCGTTTGACATGTGGATCAAAATCTTTGCCGTCGCATCAAGCGTCGTCGTCGCTTCGGAAATTGTCAAACTCTTTTTGAGAGTTTTCAAAAAATAAGTTTCAAAATAAAATCAATCAGATGAAAATGCAATTCAATTGCGTTTTCTTCTTTTTTTTTAAATTCATTTTTTTCGTTTTGCTTTTGCTTTTGTTTTTGATTTTGTTTTTACTTTTTTTAGATGTTGAGTCGAATCTCAATTCTCATTTCCCTCGCTTCGCTCGTGAAAATCGAATTGAGGTGGGTACTTTGGGATTTTATTTTTAATTCGAGTCTTAATCTCCAATATCTTTCATTTTATCTCTTGCGAATGCTCTCTTTTTTATGCTTTCGATTTCTTATAAAATTTGATTCTTATGGACAACGACTTGAAACTTGCAATATTTATTATACTGGCTCCGCTTGTCACTATTTCGTTCATTTTGCTTACAATTTTCAATCCCGGCATGTTTACAATTTTTAATCTCGACAGCGGTCTTATCATTTTCTATTTTATCTTCGCATTCCTTGTATTGCTTGGCGTGATGATTTTCAATGGAAAAGGAATGTGGCTGGTTGCCGGTTTTAATACCATGTCTCCGAAAGAAAAAGAAGAATTCGAAAGAAACTACGATATTAAAAAATATCAGAAAACGATAGGTGTATTCCTTTCCCTTCTCGGATTTTCAATGTTGCTTTTTGCAACAGACATTGGGATGCTCATTTCTTCCTTTGTAATGACCGGACTTATAATCGTATTTGTTCTCATTTTGACTGTTTTTCCGAATCGCTTTTTCTTGAAAAAATGATTTCAATTCGGCAACGACAAATCCGGTTTTGATTCGTTCAAAATTAAATAAAAAAAGGCTTCAAGCAAATTGCTTGAAGCCTTCTGATTCCAACTCGGTTAAAAGTCGGGGTTTGATTTATTTTTTATTTCGTTTTTATTTATTTTTAATCAGACGTTTTGTGTCAACACACCGTTTGCGATTGTGAATGAAACAATCTGGTCGTTGATGAGAACTTGGTATGTGCCGTCTGTTAATTTGTCGATTTGACCGACAACGAATTTCTCATTGCCCCATTTCATTTCCATGGTGGAAATTCCGTCACGGGTTTTAAGGGGAATGCTGATTTCATAGTTGTTTTCGCTGTCGAATTTGTCAGATGTTCTGATGTTTTCTGTGTCGATGCTGTTTGCGCCGCCGCCGATTGCGACAAGTGCGTCAACAACGATGTCTTTTCCGTCAACTGTAACTGTCATTTGATCGATTGATGCGGGTCTGTAAGAGTACATTGTGCCGTCAACAAATTCAAATTCAAGTGTTTTTATTTTGTTTTCGTTCACGATAACGGTGTATTTTTCTCCGGCTTTAAATTTGTCTTTGGTGCCGAGAATAACTGTAACAGTTTCGTAACCGATGTCTCTTGTGTTCACAGAACCGGATTCAGTTACAGGAACTCTGATATTCACATTGTTTCCGTCAATGTCTGCAACAATTTTTTCTTTGTTCAAACTTTGTGCATTTGTTCCGTAAATAATTACTTCAAGTTGCGCAATGACATTTTCTTTGTCAGTGTAAATGTTTACGTAGTTGATTCCTGCTAATTTTTCGTCTGCGTCCGGTAATGCTTCGCCCGAGCTCAAGCAACCGCTGCCGATAACGGCTAAGACGGCCATGACTGAGACCAGTGCCAATAAAATAGTTGATTTTTTCATGTTTTCCCTCTTTTCATTTTTATGAATTTTTATTTGTTTTTTTGTTGTTTGTTTTTGTATTATGTTTGGGTTTTTGGTTCGTAAAATATTTTAAATTGGTTTTTATTGAATTTGTGATTGGTTTTTCGTTTTTTGTGGTGGGGTTATGTTTTTAGTTTGATGGATTATGTTTTTTGTTGGTAGATTTTGTTTTTTATTTAGTTGGATTTCGTTTTTGTTGTATTTTGATTGATTTGCAGATGATTGACAGGATTATTTTGTACATTGCTCAAAACAAATCTTATGCCTGAGCAAATGAACAAATGTTCTTCGGGCTATATAACCACTTTCTTGACTACGGTTTCATTTGAGGTTATCCTCATAGCGAAAATATTGGAAGCAGTCGAGTAAAAATCAATCATTTTCATGGAAAAATTGCAAAAAACGGAAAAATTGAAAAATGAATAAAAGTCGGGAAAATAAGTAAAAATTAAGAAAAAACGAAATAAACAATAAAATCAAGCAAAAAAATGATACTTTTAAATACAAAACTTTCATCTTTTCATTCAAAAAAGAGGTTGCTGATTCTTATGCCAAATATGAGTGTTCAAGGAAAAAAAGTGTATGTCAAGCCGATTTACTGGATTATTTTTTGGACATCAAAAATCATTATTGTATTCTTGATGCTTATTTTTATCATCGTCAATTTTACGAGTATTTTAGACGGTGTTTGGATTTTCTAAAAATGAAAATTCTAAACAACTGAATTCTAAGTAAAAACGAAATAAAAAAAGGAATAAATCAGGCGCAATCGCCTGATTCATTTATACTTATTCTTCTGAATCGAATTTTTCATTTTCTAAAGACGTTTGCTCGGAATGGTTTTGCTCTTCCGAAACATCGGATTCATCCGCAAGCATTTCACTTTCTGCTTCGCTTCCTTCCGGTTGCTTGACTGCGGCGACGCTGACAACTTTATCATTGTCATTCATTTTCATGATGCGAACGCCTTTTGTATTGCGTCCCTGCTCGCGCAAGCCTTCGCCGACCTTAATTCTGATGATAATTCCTTCGGCGCTCGTGATGATTAATTCATCTTCGGCGCTGACAGATTTCACTGAAACGACTTGACCGTTTCTGTCATCGGTGACGATTGACATCACGCCCTGAATTCCTCGGTGCTTTTTGATATATTCATCAAATGGCGTAATCTTTCCGAATCCGTTTTCAGTAATTGTCAAAAGCGCTTCGGCAGGATTAACAATATCCATGCTGACAATCGCATCATCTTGGCGGACAAGACGCATTCCCATGACACCGCGCGCAGCGCGTCCCATCGGGCGAACTTCTTTCTCATCAAAACGAGCAGCTTTGCCGCTTCTTGAAACCATCACAACTTCGCGTTCGCCATCTGTTTGAATCACATTTACCAATTCATCGTTCGGCACAAGCGTGGTTGCGATAATACCGGCTTTTCTCGGATTTTTGAAATCGGTGAGCGGTGTTTTCTTGACAGTTCCATCTTTTGTCACCATCATCAAATACTGTCCTTCCTTAAATTCGGAAACCGGAATCGTTGCCGTGACATATTCGTCATCTTTCAAATCCAAGAAATTGACAATGGATTTGCCTTTTGAAATTCGGCTGCCTTCCGGAATCTCATAACCTTTCTTCCAGTAAACACGTCCCTTGTTCGTGAAGAACATAATGTAATTATGCGTTGAAGAAACAAAAAGATTGACGACAATGTCTTCTTCTTTCGTTTCCATTCCGATAATTCCTTTACCGCCGCGGCGCTGGCGTGAATAAGTGTTTGCGGAAAGACGCTTGATGTAGCCGCGATTCGTCATCGTGATGATGATATCTTCTTTTTGAATCAAGTCTTCATTGTCAATATCAAAGCCGCCGTGAATGATTTTGGTTCGGCGGTCGTCGCCGTATTTTTCTCTCATTTCCAAAAGTTCGGCGCGAATCATTCCGTATTTGATTTCTTCGCTGTCAATGATTTTTTGGAATTCTTTGATCTTTTCAATCAATTCTTCCAATTCATCGATAATTTTCTGAATTTCAAGACCGGTCAATCTTTGAAGTCTCATCTCAAGAATGGCTTTTGCCTGAATTTCATCTAATCCGAATTGAGTCATCAAACCGTCTTTTGCAATCTGAGCGTCATTGGAAGACTTAATTAATTCAATCACAGGGTCAATGCTGTCAATCGCAATTTTCAAACCGTTTAAAACGTGTTCGCGTTCCTGCGCGGTTCTCAAATCATAAATTGTTTTTCTTTGAATGACTTCCATTCTGTGTTTCAAATAAATTTTCAAGAGCTGGCGAAGTCCCATCACGCGCGGAACA
>JGI996J12353_1000387_pt1 | contig 10993 bp, 9 predicted proteins | sample IntmicLarv5ML5BL_FD_12353 | JGI IMG/M metagenome (IMG submission 12353) | reverse complement strand
CGCTGGATTTTATCACCCTCTCGTCCCATAGTGTTGGGACAGTTGTCCCAATACTATGAAACTTTCATCCCAATACTATGGGACAAACACTATCACTTTTTCATAGAAGTGAACCTAAACACACTATCTTTACCGCTGTTATTTTAAACAAAAGAGAACTATGAGACAGCCTCTTTTTTATTTAATACCTTTACCTTCCGAAAAGGAAATAATATGAATAGGGAAATACAACTAACTGCTGATGGTAGTCACACATTATTTATTCCGGAAATGGATGAGCATTATCATTCTATCAACGGGGCAATTCAGGAGTCACGCCATGTCTTTATAGAAGCCGGACTAAACCAATTAGAAAAAGACTCACTAAGAATATTGGAAATAGGCTTTGGCACAGGACTTAATGCATTTCTAACACTACAAGAAACAATAGGGCATCTGCACAAGACAATAGAATACTACTCTATCGAGCTTTATCCTTTGGAGCTAAGTGTAATACATGAATTGAATTACGGAGAACTTACTTCTGCAGAACACAAAGACTTATTTTATGCTCTACACAAGGCTGAATGGGACACGAATGTGAAGATAAACAACAATTTCACGATACATAAGATAAAAGGAGATAGTAACACCTGTCTCCTACCATGCAATATCGACTTAGTATTCTTCGACGCTTTTGCGCCAGACAAACAGCCTGAGATGTGGAGTCAATCCATTTTCAACAAACTATGCAGTCTAACTAACGAAGGAGGAATATTGACCACCTATTGCGCAAAAGGAGCAGTACGACGTATGATGAAAGAGGCAGGATATTCTGTAGAAAGGATACCCGGTCCTCCGGGTAAAAGAGAGATGCTTCGTGCAAGAAAAGCTGTCTAAGGCAATGCATTTGGCGTTTTTTAAGACTCAAACAACATTCTTTAGCAGTTTATCTATCGCCAAACTCAAAAAGAGCCATATCTTTGTTATGGTTTTTTCATAATAGTATTAGATTTAAGGTTAACAAATTGGATTGGGGGTTGTCGGGAGACAGCCTTTAATTGTTTTATAGAGTTTCTTTTCCAAAGAAGCTCTTTTTTTGTATACAATCCATATAGTGTACTCACCACAGATAGCAGCCAACCCATACTAGTAGGGTGTCCAGTTTGTTGTTCCTTTTTTTTATGTCATAGTGGCGACCAACCCGTGTACGGGTTGCACAGGGGTGTCACAATCAGGATGCCCCTGTGCAACACCTACGGCGTTGAAAAAGGAAGGAGGACGGCAGCCGCCGGAAGACTGCGTTCGCTACGCTCTCTCCGCATATCACGGCGGAATTTTATGCAACCCGTATCGGGTTGGACACAAAAACAGGAACACTTTAATGAACACCCTACCATACTGGGTTCTTTTACAGATTTATCATATTGCCCCCTATTTTGCCCTTTTACTATCATTTTGTCCATTTTTATGCTAAAATGCAGGTGTTGTTTTTTGGGCAAGCTCCATGGTGGGGAATTTAAAATTCTTTTTGGAGATATCTGAATTAACGGTATATTACTATTCAAAAAAAGTCCGCCAAAGGGTTACTTCAGCGGACTTCTTATATGTCGTTACAGGGTTCTCTTAATCTAATTTCAAGACAGCGAGGAATGCTTTTTGAGGGACTTCTACTGTTCCAATTTGCTTCATACGTTTCTTTCCTTCTTTCTGCTTTTCCAACAGTTTACGCTTACGCGAGATGTCACCTCCGTAACATTTTGCAGTAACGTCTTTGCGGACTGCTTTAATTGTTTCGCGCGCCACAATCTTTGCTCCAATAGCTGCCTGAACTGCGATGTCAAATTGCTGACGAGGTATTAGCTCCTTCAGTTTTTCGCACATACGACGCCCGAACGTTACACTATTATCGAAGTGGGTCAACGTAGAAAGGGCATCCACAGGCTCACCATTCAAGAGGATATCTAATTTAACCAATTTGCCGGGGCGATAGTCGTGGATATGGTAATCGAACGAAGCATATCCTTTCGAGATACTTTTCAGTTTATCGTAAAAATCTATCACAATCTCGCCAAGTGGCATATCGTAGTGTATCTCTACACGGTCTCCCGAAATATATTCTTGTTTCAGAAGGATTCCACGTTTGCCAAGGCATAAACTCATAATAGGTCCGATATATGTAGTACTTGTTATTACCGACGCTCGTATATAAGGTTCGTCAATATGTTCGATAAGCATCGGGTCAGGCAATCCGCTTGGGTTATGCACCTCCATACAATTGCCTTTTTTATCATATACTTTGTACGATACGTTAGGAACGGTGGTTATAACGTCCATGTTAAACTCCCTGTCTAAACGCTCTTGAATAATTTCCATGTGTAATAATCCAAGGAAGCCGCATCGAAAACCAAAACCTAATGCCGCAGAGCTTTCAGGTTGGAATGTAAGCGAGGCATCGTTCAACTGTAGCTTTTCCAATGACGAACGAAGATTTTCAAAGTCCTCACTCTCGATAGGATAAACACCGGCAAAGACCATCGGCTTTACTTCTTCAAAACCATCGATACCAACTTTAGAACCGTCCTTTACGTGTGTGATAGTATCACCAACACGTACTTCCTTTGAAGTCTTTATTCCGGAAATTATATAACCAACATCGCCCGTACGAATTTCATTCTGTGGGGACATTCCCAGTTTTAATACTCCGATTTCATCAGCGTCATACTCTTTTTCTGTTGCAATAAATTTCACATTGTCACCTTTGCGGATAACACCGTTTACTACTTTGAAATAAGCAATGATACCACGGAATGAGTTAAATACTGAATCGAAAATAAGGCATTGAAGCGGAGCCTCAGGATCACCCTTCGGAGCAGGCACTTTATTTATGATTGCACCAAGAATATCGTATACCCCTTCACCAGTCTTTCCGCTTGCACGAAGAATATCCTCACGCGGACAACCAAGCAGTTCCACAATCTGGTCCTCTACCTCTTCCGGCATTGCGCTCGGCAGGTCTATTTTATTGATAATCGGAACAATTTCCAAATCATTCTCAATAGCCATATATAGGTTAGAGATTGTTTGCGCCTGAATACCTTGAGCAGCATCCACAATAAGCAATGCACCTTCGCATGCCGCTATAGAACGCGAAACCTCGTACGAAAAATCCACGTGCCCCGGAGTGTCAATAAGATTCAATATATATTCTTCTCCCTCATGAGTATATTTCATCTGGATAGCGTGGCTCTTTATCGTTATACCACGCTCACGCTCTAAATCCATATCATCAAGCACCTGGGCTTGTATGTCTTTAGCGTCAATAGTTTTGGTGTACTCGAGCAGACGATCGGCCAAAGTGCTTTTCCCATGGTCTATATGGGCAATAATACAAAAATTGCGAATATTCTTCATCTGATATCGTTTTATGGAACACAAAGGTAGGAATTTTAGAGTAAATACTATATTTTTGACAACCATATTGTTTTTAGAAAGAAACTATGACACTACCCGATATAGACAATGCTTACCATAAGATTATAGGTTCATTAGATAACAAGGAATTCAAAAACGCATTCGACACTTTACATATACTAATTGCGAATAGCGGAGAGTATATTTTCCAAGACAAACTTGACGAATTACAGGAAACTTACAAGAATATGCTCCGCTACCGTACAGATGGCGCTGTAGACCCAATGCAGAATACGATTTACAAGAATCTGCAAAAAGCAACATATAGTCTTGCCGAACAAATAAAGCTAAACCTATTTACACAGGAGTCTTCATTGGTTTACTATTCAAACAAACGGATAGTCAATAACAGAGAAAAGGTATCGTACAAGGAATTGCACGGTCGTTTGGTTGTCGACCATGAAACGTCGAACCACGCTGCATTCGAAGATGGGCTTAATTCCTTGTTTATGAAAATATGGGTTTCCGACAGCCTAAAATCGGACGAAGCTAACGAAATAAGGCAATTATTGTCTGACATCAGTTTGCCGTATACCGTAGGTTGTCAGATTGTTTCGGCATTAGCCTTAGGCGTTCAAGAATATTTCGACAAGGAGAAAATCATTCTATTATTCGATGCTGCGTCAAACACAGAAAATGAAATAAGAACAAGAGCATATATAAGCATATTACTTAGCTTATTCTATCATCGCAAAAGAATTAATTTGTATTCCCCGATAAGTAACCGACTGGCTATTATAGCCGAAGACAGGTCCTTCGAGAAGCTCATCCGCACAATCACATTGCGCTTTATTCTGGCTCGTGAGACTGAGAAAATCACTCGCAAATTGCAGACTGAGATTATCCCTAAGATGATAAAACTCAATCCTAATATAAGCAGGAAAATAGATCTGTCAGATATAAATCCGGATCAGGCAAATGATGAAATGAACCCTGAATGGAAAAAGACTTTTGATGAAGGGTTAAGCAAGGAATTAGAGGAGTTCAGTCAGTTGCAACAAGAAGGTGCAGATGTTATGCACTCTACATTTATTCATCTTAAGAATTTCCCTTTTTTCTCGAAGATTGGTAATTGGTTTTTGCCTTTTAATTCTAAACACTCGACTCTAAACAAAGATTCCGAAGATAAGCCAAATAGTGCATTGGATATGCTTCAAACGGCTCCCTTTATGTGTAATTCGGATAAGTATTCTCTTTATTTCAGCATTATGCAGTTGCCGACCGAGCACAGAGAAATGGTTATCGGACAACTTAACGGACAAATGGACGATGCGTTAAAACAGAATAAAGAGGAGCTTATGGCTAATATTGATAATACAGAAACAATCATAGGGCAGTACATACAAGACCTATATCGTTTCTACAAGTTATATTCTGCCCGTAGGGATTTTGATGATATGTTTACTTTTGCATTAGACTTTCATAATATTTCTATTATCAAACCTTATCTGGAGAACGAGGAGAGCTTGACTATCATCGCAGAATATTATTTGTGCAAAGGATATTATGATGACGCCCTATCCCTGTACACCCACATAAATAAGACGTACAGACAAAGTCCTGAAGTACTTCAAAAGATTGGTTACTGCAAACAGATGAATGGAGAGATAGAGGACGCTCTTGAGGATTATCTGTGCGCAGAACTATCATCGCCAAACAGCAAATGGCTTCTTCGTAGAATTGCAAATTGTTACAGAACATTAAAGCAACCGAAGGAAGCATTAGAGTTTTATATACGGTATGACAAATTACAACCTGACAGTCTTCCTATAATGACAAACATCGGTAACTGCCTTCTCGAAATGAAGGATTATCAGGAGGCTTTAAAATATTTCTACAAGGTTGATTATCTGGATAGCAATAGTCACAAAATGTGGCGCCCCATTGCATGGTGTTCTTTCTTGGTTGGCAAGTACGACCATGCAAGAAACTATTACAGTAAAATTCTAAAAGAAAAGCCCTCCGCTCAGGATTATCTAAACGCAGGGCATACCGAATGGGCTTTACAAAATCTTAAAACAGCATTAGAATACTATAAGCAGGCTGTCATTGCTGACTCAAATAATTACAGTCAGTTTCTAAATCAATTCTCACAAGATAAGCCAGACTTAATAAAGGCAGGTATCGAGGAAGAAGAGATTCCGTTGATGCTCGACCAGCTACAGTATTCGCTTTAAGAGTATAACTCTTTATTTTTTGCTCCAGTTGAGATAGTCGTCGAAAGTACTATTCCGAAAATCTGGTATCACCGTGTGAACCTTATCAACTAATGTTTCCGCAGGATTTGTAGTGCTTAACCCAATTACTCTCATTCCGGCATCTGTTCCTGATTGTATCCCATAATATGAATCTTCAAAAACAAGACAGTCCTCCGGTGAAACACCCAGATCTGATGCTGCTAATAAATAACACATAGGATCAGGCTTACCCTTTGTTATTCTATCGGCGCAAACGATTGTCTCAAACAAATATTCGATATTAAGCAATTGAAAAGCACGCTTTATCTTCGACTCGTCTGAACTTGTCACAATAGCCATTCTCACACCATTGGAATGTAACATTTTCAGAAACTCTATTGAACCAGGCATAGGTGGAAGATCCATCGCACTTTCGTAAGCAATACTTTCATTCTTTACCTGCTGAACGACGTCCTCCGGAAAATCCTTAAAGTAGGTATTAAGAATAGTTGCCAGTGTGCTTCCTTTTATCTTATAAGCAAAATCATCTATTCCTATATTGAAACGAACACTTGCTTCATTCCAGAACTTATCATATATAGGTTCGGTATCCACAATCACACCGTCAAAATCAAATAATGCTACTGCCAAATCTGCCATAATCTCATTGTATATTAATATTATAGACACAAAGATACCCCGATTATTTTATAAGGGTCTAATTTCTGCTATCTTTGTTTTCATACACAATATAACAAATACTAAAAAAATGAAGGCATTTTTTATCTGTGCTGCATTTAGCACCGCTTTGCTTTGCGGTTGCGGCGGAAAAAGCAATCAAGGTGGAGAAACGCAAGTTTCCACAACAACAGTAATTAATCAGCTTACTGAGCAGGAGAAAAGCGAAGGTTGGATTCTTCTGTTTGATGGTAAAACAACAAACGGATGGCGAGGCGCACATAAAGAAGCCTTCCCCGAATATGGATGGAAAATTGAAAACGGTGAACTAATTGTATTGGACGCTGATGGTGGTGAATCGACAAACGGAGGTGACATTGTTACTGTAAATGAGTATTCTGCCTTTGAATTTAGCGTTGACTTCAAAATCACTGAAGGAGCAAACAGTGGTATCAAATACTTCGTAACAGAAAAAGAAAAGCCATCAGGCTCTGCCTTTGGTTTGGAATTCCAACTATTAGACGATGAAGCACATCCCGACGCAAAGCTATACACAACATTCCCGGGTAGTCGCACATTAGGAAGTTTATATGACGTAAAAAAGAGCGAGAATATCTCATTTAACGGCATCGGTGAATGGAATACTGCTGTTGTCAAGGCGTTCCCAAACAATCATGTGGAGCACTGGTTGAACGGAGTTAAAATTCTTGAATACGAAAGAGGAGGTGCAGAATTCAAAGAGTTGATTAAGGGTAGTAAGTATGCTGATCCAAGTTATAACGCAGGCGGTCTATTTGGAGAAGCTGAAAGCGGACGTTTATTGTTACAAGATCATGGTAACAAGGTCGCTTTCCGTAACATTAAAGTGAGAGAATTGAAATAATAAATCATAGTATCAAAAGAAAAGCCGCTCTGGGATTCCAAAGCGGCTTTTCTTTTAGCACCAAGAGCTAAAATCTCTTTACTTCTTAGAGAAGTGGAATAGTATTATTCTATCTCGCACATCTGCAATGATGTTTGGAGAAGAAGTTAACTTCTCAAAGGAGTAACTATCACCATATACTTGCTCGACTTTCTCAAAGCTCTTTTCTGCAGAAAGAAAATATCCTTCGGAAGGAAGTTCTAAAGCGAAGTTATTGAGCGCATTACCCATATAGAAGTTCATTCCATAAAGATTTGCATAGCCATCTTTCAGATTATTCATCACATATACATTTTCCTGATTTAATGGATAGTCCTTTTGTATCTGCTCCGCAAACGCTCTGGATGAAGTGCCATTACGTAGACCGCGCATTACAACTCCGTCAATCATAAAGTTCATAGCAAAAGCAAGAGCTATGGTAGAATAAAGAATCTTGATGTTAATCTTCTTAGATAGCTGATAAAATACAGTTCCGACCACAAACAAATTAAAGAGAAGGATAAGAACTGTAAGGAGAGACATATCTGTAAACATATCGGACACAAGCTGAACACTCTCTAATGCACGAATGCTATCCGTGAATTGTCCGGCAATATTGACTGGGTTGATAACTCCCAAAAAGGTCAGAGCAACTGCAACCAAAGCCAATGACACAACCATTACAAAGAAAAAGGCAAACCAGCGAGTGACTTTACGTCTATACTCGGTAAGATAAAGTGCGTATTGCGCAAGGAACAATGCTATAAACGGATAAGCAGGCATCAAATAGGTACTACGCTTACTTAATGGTATCGAATAAAAGAATATCACACAAACTAAGGCTACAAGGCTAAACTGCTGTACCTTTTCCATAGAACGCACACGATTCCATGTCTTCTTAAAGAAGTCAGCAATAGACAAATTAGGTTTAGCTATCTTCAATCCAAATAGAGAAAAGAAGAAGAACAATGTCCAAGGAGCAAAGCCCGTTAATAGTGTTTGGAAATTATATAAGACACCTTGCTCGTGACCTAATTCATAGTTGATATTTATATTCGAGATACGGAAGAAGCGACCAAAGTTTTCTGCAAAAACAAGATTAAGAAACTCATCCCCACCCTGCTTCCAAGCAGCAATATACCATATAATAGGAATAAACAAGGAAGCAACGCCTATATACAATAAAGACTTTATGATAGTAAGTATGCTATACTTGTTTAGCAGCAAAAGATATACGCCAAATACAAATAATGGAAGAATTATCCCGACAGGACCCTTTACAAGAATCGCTCCACTTAATAAAAGAGGGATAGCAACAGGGAGCCCTTTTAATTGTATATTATCCTCCCATCGATAAAGCTGAAACAATGCAATTACGATAAAGGAAGTAAGAAGCATATCAACCCTTGTAGTCATACCGGCTCTATGCATCTCTACACAAGTCATAAGCAATAACACGGAGATAAAAGCCTCTTGAAACCTTAACCTCCTACCAAAAAAAAGTAAAGTATAAGCCATCAACGCTATAAAAGCTAAAGCAGAAGGCAAGCGTGATGAGAACTCAGATACATATCCTTGAGGATAAGAACATAGTGCCATCAACCAATGAACTAAAGGAGGTTTATAGGCAAACTCATCAGCATAGACTAATGGCAATATCCAATCTCCCGATTCAAGCATTGATATAGCAACAGCAGCTTCACGAGGCTCTCCCTTAGTAGAAAAATCCCCTAAAGCAATCCATGGTATAACCGAGATTATACAAATAAGGATAGTCATCGTTATTGGCTTCTGAAGATATAAATATTGAAGAGTTGACGTTCGCATAAAAATTAAATGTTAATCATTATGAGCAAAGATACAATTGTAAAGGAGATAATACTTCATTTGTCAGCAGTAAAACAGGGATTCAAAACAAAAAATCTAATTAGAAAGCACCGAAACAGAAACATTCTTTCGGATAGTCTTAGTTCAAGACAGATTATAATGGAGAGTTTTTATATGCCTATTCGCAATGTTCCTCTAAATATTAGTACTATTTTTACATCATAAACATTCGAATGATGGTACGTTGTATATTTATCTTACTTTTTATCGCTTCCGCATTCTTTTCTCCGGCAATAGGACTTTTAGCCGGAATTATATTTGCTCTAATATTCACACACCCCTACCTTCAATATGCAAAAAAGTTATCGAAGTATATTTTACAGATTGCCGTTGTAGGTCTTGGATTTGGCATTAACTTATTCAATTCTATTGAAGCGGGGACAGAGGGTATACTACTTACAATTATCTCAGTGTTTGGAGTAATGATAGTCGGACACTATATCGGCAAATGGCTTAAAATCCCGACTAAATTATCCTATCTCATATCATCGGGAACCGCAATTTGTGGGGGGAGTGCAATAGCTGCAATATCGCCTGTGGTCAAAGCCAACGAAAACGAGACCACAATGTCTTTAGCGATTATCTTTATACTCAATGCCATCGCTTTATTCACATTTCCTGTCATTGGAGACGCACTAAATCTAACTCAACAACAATTTGGACTTTGGGCAGCTATCGCCATTCACGACACAAGTTCTGTTGTTGGAGCAGGTACCATTTATGGTCCGGAAGCTCTCGCGACAGCAACTACTGTTAAACTTACACGTGCACTTTGGATTATTCCTCTGTCATTAGTTTCCATGACCTTGTTTAGAGGTGGAGATCATAAGAAAATCGCCATACCTTGGTTTATTTTTCTATTTATCGGCGCTGTTGTTATCAATACCTATCTCGCTATCCCATCAGTTCTTTTGGACGCTATCTCAACAATCTCGCGTAAACTTCTTTCAATAACATTGTTCTTAATAGGAAGTTCATTATCTATCTCAGCCATTAAAACTGTAGGCTTGAAGCCTGTACTTCTTGGTGTTTCACTTTGGTTAATAATAACAATCGCCACTCTATTGATGTTATTATAAAACTAATATACATCACTAAGTCAAAAGTATTGTTGAACCTTTCATTTATTCCCCCAGACATTCTCAAGCATAAAAGAAAACAGGGGTTTATGAGATAGAGAGTAAAGGGTGATGATGGGTCTGGCTTGGATTGGTATTTTTTAAAAAGCGAAGAGACCACTTTCAGACAATCTCTCAGTCTAAAAGCAGTCTCTCACAAATAAAACGGCGACTACCTACTCTCCCACTTTTACGCAGTACCATCGGCGCGGCTGGGCTTAACTTCTCTGTTCGGAATGGGAAGAGGTGGATCCCCAGCACTATAGCCACCTTAATTTCATTAAGTCAATATGATGTAATTACAACACACAGTATCTCAAAAAACAAACAATCATTCTGAACAATATAACAACAATATAATCAAAAAAACGAATAAAAGCAATAGTATTACAACATAACAATACCGTAAAAACGGTATAAGAAAGTTTCGGGCTATTAGTACTACTCGGCTATGACATTACTGCCTTTACACCTGTAGCCTATCAAGGTCATAGTCTATAACCGCCCTAATAATGATATCTAATCTTGAGGCTGGCTTCGTACTTAGATGCTTTCAGCACTTATCCAATCCCGACTTAGCTACCCGGCAATGCACCTGGCGGTACAACCGGTAAACCAGAGGTCAGTCCAACACGGTCCTCTCGTACTAGTGTCAGAGCCTCGCAAATATCATACGCCCACGATAGATAGAGACCGAACTGTCTCACGACGTTCTGAACCCAGCTCGCGTGCCACTTTAATGGGCGAACAGCCCAACCCTTGGGACCTTCTCCAGCCCC
>JGI996J12353_1000384_pt1 | contig 11089 bp, 7 predicted proteins | sample IntmicLarv5ML5BL_FD_12353 | JGI IMG/M metagenome (IMG submission 12353) | reverse complement strand
GCAGTTCTCGCCGGTGCGCCCGACACAGGAATAACGCCGCCGAGGATAGATGTAATTTTTCCGCCTGCCAATTTTTCAGAAGCAATCGGATGCTCTTGTATAAATCTGTTTAAAAGTTCACGCGCAGATATGTTTTCAGTGCATAATGAACGGCGGAGACCGATGCCGACATTTGCTTTTCCGTTTCCTTCGGGGAAAATCCAAATGTATCCGCCGGGAACGTATTTGTTTCCGAAATACATTTCAAGCACATCGGAATCCACATTTACATTTGTCATTTTATATTCAAAACCGATACCGCGCTCATAAGCAACGTTCGAAACCGGTGCCGAATTTGCAGAAGCTGCGGATTCGCCCTCTTTTCCAATCGGTTCAGGTTTAGCAATCGGTTTATGTTTTAATCCGAAAGTTTTGCCGACAAAAGAACTCGGACCGTCGGCGCCGATAATGACTTTTGTTGTCACATCTATTTTTCCGAAAACGCCGTTGAATCGAATGGTATGTTCTTTTGAGCCGGAAATCACAGATTGAATCGTCGTTCCGCAAAGCAATTCCGCGCCTTCGCGCGCAGCCTGCTCGGCAAGTTCGGTATCAAAAAGACGTCTGTCCAAAACATAGCCTTTCACGTCAAATTCTTTGGATTTCAAATCCGGACTGTAAAGCCGCTGCTTTGTAGTTTTAGATAAAATGCAGCTTTTCGGAATTTTTTTCATTTCCTTCGGCAGAACCAGTCCCGGAATCAAACTTTCAATTTCTTCTGCTTCCGGCGTGAATCCGGCGCATTGAATCGGCGATCCGATTTCACGTTTCTTATCGACAAATAAAACATCAACGCCGCCAAGCGCCGCATATTTTGCAGCAACGGATCCGGCAGGTCCTGCGCCGATAATAACCACATCGTATTTTTTCCGTGTTAAAGGGAATGTCATTTTCAACCGTCCTATCTCGTTTTACTGTTTTATTCGTTTTTCTACCTTTTAAAATTTAAAAATTTCAACCTTTTTTTCAGAATAGAAAAGCCTCAACGGTTAAAACCTTTGCTTTTTCCGGTTCGAATCTTAGAAAACTTCATATAGGGGAATAGTATTGTAGAGCATCTGATCCGGAGAAAGATATCTCTCACTGATGCATTACGATGCTTCATCATTTAAGGGAACGATTCCGGAAAATTCAGGCCGGATTTTCAAAGACAGATACAAACTTTGAGAGAATCACGATCGTTCACGATTACGAATTTTATCTTACGTTTTACGGCCACAAACAGCGTTGATTTATAACCCTGTTCTTCGACAATGCTATTGATTTGCTGAATTATTCTTACATTTCAACAGTCAGCAACTGATTTCTAATCTGAAATTATTTTATTCGATTCCGATCATTTTTTCGTAGTCGCTTATTGATTTCGTAATTATTTCAGTTGTTTTTTCCGCTCGGCAAGGCTGAGCGCGGTTAATATTTGAGAAGTTCATTAGCCTAAAAGTTGCTTTTCGCGGGGTTTTGGCGTTGTTTGTTTTAAAAATAAAGGAAATAAAACATGACAACAACATTTCAAGATCTCGGTATTTCAGACAGAATTATTCAAACACTTCTTTTAAAAGGATATGAAAAACCGACCCCGATTCAGATTCAAACTATTCCGCTCTTTTTAAGCGGCGACTGCAACATTATCGGTCAGGCACAGACCGGATCCGGTAAAACAGCAGCATTCGGTATTCCGATTGTTCAAAACATCACTGAAAAAACCGGTCACATTCAAGCAATTGTTTTGACCCCGACTCGCGAGTTAGCGATTCAGGTTTGCGACGAAATGACGTCTTTTGGCGGCATTCGTGATTTGAACATTATTCCCGTTTTCGGCGGTCAGCCGATACCGATTCAATTAAAAGCACTTTCCAGAGGCGCAGACGTTATTGTCGGAACGCCGGGCCGTGTTATTGATTTGATTGACAGAAAACGCTTGGACTTGTCCCACATTTCTTATTTCGTTTTAGACGAAGCTGACGAAATGTTGAACATGGGATTCATTGACGATATCAAAAAGATCATTCAGCACACCAGCGATGACAAACGTATGCTTTGTTTCTCAGCAACGATGCCGAAACCGATTTTGGGGATCGCCAAGAAATATATGGGTCACTACGAAATGGTTTCCGTTGAAAAAGTTCAGGATTCCGCTTTAATTGAACAGCTTTCAATTGATGTTCCGCCGGCATTGAAATTTGAAGCGCTTTGCCGCGTTATTGATTCCGATCCGGATTTCTACGGCTTGGTTTTCTGTGCCAGAAAAGACACATCCGACGAGGTTGTTCAAAAGCTTGATGAGCGCGGCTATGATGCCGATGTGATTCACGGCGATATTTTACAGGAGCAGAGACTTCGAATTATGGACCGCTTCAGAAAACAAAAGTTGAGAATTTTAGTCGCAACTGATGTTGCTGCTCGTGGTATTGATGTCAATGAATTGACGCACGTCGTTAACTACGATATTCCTCAAGACCCTGAATCTTACACCCACAGAATCGGAAGAACCGGCCGCGCCGGAAAAACAGGTATTGCAATTACACTTTTAACACCTTCTGATTTCAGAAAATTCTCATTCATTAAAAGAGCGGCAAACATGGAAGTTCGCCGTGTTGAATTGCCCGACGCAACTCAAGTCGCCGCAATGAAACGCGATAAATTACAGCATGATTTATCTGTAATCATTCAATCCGATTTCGTTTTGTCCGAAAGAGCCGAACCGTTTATTGAATTCGCTCAATCTTTAATTACAGAAGACAGAACGGCAGAAGATGTTGTTACCTGTCTCTTGCAGCACGTTTATGAAAACAGAATCCTTCCGCGCGCCGACGATAAATTAATTGATGAATTGTTCTCTCAAATTCCGAAACAGAGATTCGTCAATGACGGCAGCAAAAAAGGAAAATACGGCGCCAGAAACTCTGATGAAGGCGGCAGCAGAAGCGGCGGTAACGGTCGCAGCGGCGGCTATTCCAAAGGCGGCAGCGGCAGTGGTCGCGGCGGTCGTGACGGCGGCTCAGGCGGCGGCTACGGAAAGAAATCCGATGGCGGTAAAAAATCCGACGGCGGCAAATACAAGGGCGGTAAAAAAGGCGGTAAAGATTCCGGCAGCTCAAACAAAGATTACGCTATGAAAAGAATTGAAGGTAAAAAAGGCGGCAGAAGAGATTAATTCTCTTCTGTTCTTTTCATCCTTTTTTAATTTTTTATCCTTTTGGTTTTTTACTTTTTTATTTTATTCTGCTTTTGTTTTTTTTGCATTCTGTTTTTCATTTCATTTCACTTCTTGCATTTTTGTTTTGATTGATTTCAGTTTTGTGTATACGATTTTTCATGATTTTTGAAATCCTTGTTCACTTTTGCATATTTTCAAATAACATATATCAAAAAACTGAATCAAAAAAGATTTAAAAGTTAGTTTCGAAAAAATGATAGAATAATTTCAAAAAAAGGTTTGGAAAAGAATTCCAAACCTTACTGTTTTTTACTGTTATTGTTTAACAGTTTATTTTTTGAATTTTGATTTAATATCGCCGGCAACTTCGCTTGCGACTTCTTTGTAATTGCTCGTTGTTGCGCCTTTAACTCCGAAAAGATAGGCGACAAATCCGATGACTGCAAGAACAATGATTGCAATGATTGCTAAGACAATGTAAATCAAGGTTGAGACGAATGTTTTTGCCGGACCGACGGAAACATTTGCAATGTTTGACGGCAGGTCAACAACTCTGTTGCTGTCGGCTTCTTGCAATGTTACTCTGTAATTGCCTTCTGCCGGTGCTTTGAATGACAAAGTCACGCTTTTTGTTTTACCGACATCGACTGAAACGTTTTTGCTGTCTGTGTCAACAACATTTCCGTTGCTGTCAGTAACAGTCAATTTCACTTCATGTGAACCGCTTTCAACACCGTTGTTGGTCACATCAAACGAAATTTTTGTGTTGCCTTTTGCTGCCGGTTCAATCGGTTTCATTTCAAAGTTGGAATAGACAAAAGCCACTCTTTGAGAAATGCTCACTGATGTTGAAGCGTTATTGTATTTGTCTTTTGACGCCATCACAGTGATATTTCCGGTTGCGTTGAATGAATATTCAAGCTGACCGTTTGAATCAGTTGTTCCGACAGAGTTGCTGCCGACAGTAATTGAAGCGCCTGAAATTGCCGAGCCGTTCATTGAATCGGTAACTCTGATTGTTCCGGTTTCGCCGAAGTGAATCGTATCGGGAGAAACACGAACAGTCATGTTGCCCAATCTTTCATTGACGACCAAAGTTGCTGTTCCGTTGGTGTATCCTGATTTTTCAGCCAAAATTCGGATTGTTCCGATAGAGTTTGCTGTGTAATTCAAAACACCGTCGCCGTTTGTGGTTCCGATGGTTGAACCGTTAACGCTGACAGTAACGCCTTCAATTGTTGCGCCGCGGTCATTGACTGTAATTTTGACAGTGTCGCCGACGGTTGCAGTTGAGGGTTCAACTCTGACTTCCAACGGATCGGTTGAGCCGATTTCACGTTCAACAACAGGTGCAAATCTCAATGTGCTGCTGTCGCCAACCTTGAAATACATGGATTGGTTGCCGACTTTCATGAACTCGACTTCGTTTCCTGAAGAAAGTGTAAGTCTGTCGGTGTTTGAGAGTTCAATACCGGAAGCGCTGACGGAATCAACTTCCATTCTGCCGTATTTTGCGCCTCTTTCGACTTTTGTCAAGTCTTCAGAAGCTTGGAAAACACCACCGATTTCAATGATACTGCTTTCTGTTCCCATGAAAACGCTGTTAACGTAAATTCTGACGAATGTGACGTTATCGTTGCCGATTCTCTTGGAATAATTCAAACTGTCTCCTGCGCGAACAATGCCGTTAAAGAGGTTTTTGCCGTTTTTCTCAATAGAGAGCTGAGCAGCATTGCCGTTCACATCGATCTGATTAATGACGACAGAAACACCGTCTTCCAAAGCGAAAGATTGTCCGACATACATTTGTCTTTTATCATCGGAATCCATCAAAACTTTGGACATGTTGCCGCTTTTTAAGAGATTGCCATTAACGCCTGCATAGTATTTTTCGCCCATGAAACCGATGACATCGTATTTTCCCCAAGGGGTATAATTGTAGCTAACCTCTGAGACTTTGGCAGAATAGACTAAATCGTCCTTAGCGATTGAGCGGTTAGTATTAGACAAGTTTGTGTTGGCTGTTGTCCTGATTTCAATGGATTCAAAATTCGTAAGGTCGTCATCGTTGATATCGTAATAGAATCCTTCAAAGTTCAAAGGTGTCCATTCATAAACCTCATTGGAACTTCCGAAATCAGAAACTGTTCCGCGGATTTCGTAAACGCCTGGGTCGGTGTAAACCATTGTCGGAGCAAATTTGAGTGTGCTGCTGTCAGCGACTTGAAGAATAACTTTTCCCATCAAAGTGACGTTTGAATCTTGGTTCAATGAAATGCTTTCATGATTTTCCATCTCAATAACGACTTTTCCACCTGTGCTTCTGATATCTTTGATCTCCATTCTATCAATTTTAGAGCCACGCTCTAATCTTGTTAATTTGTCTGAAATTTGGAAAACGGCACCAAGTTCAACGATGGAACTTTCAGTTCCTTGGAAAACGCTTTGAACACGAACTTTGACAAATTCAATGTTTTTTGCATTACCAACATCTTTTTTATAAGTGTAAGTGTCCGGCGCTCTGACAATTGATTGGTCAATGACTCTGCCGTCTTTTTCCAAAACGATTAACGCGCTGCTTCCTTGTGTGTTGATTTGATCAATTCTGATAGAGTAACCTTCATCAAGCGCATAGGATTGACCGGTTTGCAACTGAATTTTTTCGTTTTCATCAATCAAAACTTTAGACAAATTGCCGTTTGAAGCAAGACTGTCAGATCCTGAGCCGGCATAGTATTTGTCGCCCATGAATCCGATGATTTCATAAGAGCCCCAGCCGGAATAAGCATAATCAGTAGAGGAAGAAGTTGTGTTGTAAGTAATGCTTCTTACGCCAAGAGAGCGACCGATTCCTGTAATTTTCATCTCTTCCTGACCTTGACCTGTATCCAAATCATAGTAGAAACCGGAGAAGCTTCGTGAATCCCATGTATATGTTGTGGGCATTCCGTCTTTCCAAATGCGGCTTCCAGTGGATTTTTCAGTGACTGTGATAGGCCATGTGATTGTTTCAGCAGGGTTTGTACCATCAGTTACAGTTAATTCTAAAGTATAATCTCCAAGAAGATCCGGTTTCCAGCTAAAAGTATCTTCTTTTGCAGAAGACACGTTGTTCTTTGTAATATTTGTGAAACCGCTTGTTTTATTTAATTCCCATTTAAAAGATGAATCAACAGATGTGACTGCTTTTAAATTGAACTGGGTCGCATTTTCAATTGAGAGAGCTTTGGGAGTACCGTCGCTGTTAAAGAAATCTGACATTTCAGATTTGTCAATAATAACGATTGCTGCCAATGAAACAGGAGCACTGGTTCGATACAAACTGTAACCGATTCCACTGGAAGCGGGATCATCAAATCCTCGAATCGTGAGCGTGTAATCTTCTCCGGGATTCAAATTCGAAGCTACTAATTTTCGATCAGATTCAACATAATCTAAATCTGAGGAGGGAACAGCGCCGGTTGAACTGCCCGAAACAGAATAATTAGCGTATTTTGGCCAGTCATTACTTAAAATCCAAGTAATAGAATTGGAAGTGTTAGAATTTGACTCAAAAATTACGAATTTGAATGTTTGGGGAGTTGTATTGTTACTGTAACTGTCACTGCTGATAGTACGGAAAATAACATTTTTATTTAATGTAGAAGTTCCCGGAATGGTTTCAGTGTTTCCGGTTGTATTTATCCAATTGGTTCCGTCATAAATCTGGAGAGTTTCACCGGAAATCGAAGTCCATGTCCATGAAAGATCAAAACTTGAACCAGTTGAAGAATCAAGAGATTGTAAATCAGTGATGCTGGGGTCAGCTAAATATGCAGGGGTATTGAAAGTCGTACTGTCGGAAGTTCCGGAATCATCAGAAACAACAACTGTGTAAGTTTCACCAGGGGTTAAAGGTTCAGATAAGGTCACGGGTGAGCTGCTAAATGAGAAATTTTTAGAAATACTCCCGGGAGTAATTGAAATGGTGATTTCACCATCATCCGTTCCTGTCCATTCTACAGTAAAATCATAATTAACTCCGTCTGCATTTAAAGCACGAGGCCCTACCACAACTGAACTTGGATCAATTGCAGCGCTCGCCGTCCCGATCATCGCGAACAGAAGCAGGAAGATAACTGCAAATTTCAATATATTTTTCATTTTTTATCCCTTCGTTTAATTTTTTTTCAATAATTTCTTGTTTTTATTTCCCTAATTTTTTTACTTTCAAAAGTAAAAACAGATGAAGTAATTCATCAGTTCATATCATATATATTTTTTGAATGAGTCATACCCCTTTTTGAGCAGCGGTTGCCGAATTTTTGAAAAGTCGGATTGTGTCAATATGACGTTTTCCGATTCGGCGATTGCTTTACCGATGACCGTAAATTTGCAGGGAAAACGACCGGATTTTCCGGAAGAAGATAATGTGCTGAGACGGCAATCGTTGTCAGCAGATAAATTGAAATTTTCAAAGACTTCTTTGATATCATTTAATTTATCAGGGGAAATCGTAAATAAGAGTTCAAAATCGCCGCCGGTATAAAGGACTTCATGAATTAAAGCGCGGCGAGCATTTTCATGATTTTTTGAATTATTTTCATCATCAATCAAGCAATCCGATAAAATTTTCAAAGCTTTGTCATCCAACGGAAGAATTTGCGCGTCAATTTCAAAACAAACGCCCGAAAGAGAAGACAATTCATAAACGGAAGACGCAAGTCCGTCACTTGTGTCAATCATTGAAGTCACCGCGCCCGTTTTTGCAAGCTCTGAAAGCATAATTCCTTCAAAAACGCGCGGGAACGGTTCGGTCAAATTTTTCAAAAACGAATCAAAATCCTTAGAAGATTGTGAAACAAAAACCGAATCGGATTTCAGACTAATTTCATTCAGCAAAACAGAAAGCGCAACGCCGGCGGAGCCGGAAAAACCGGTCAGACAAAGCAAGTCATCGGGTTTTGCGTTTTTGCGAAGCAAAAGCGATTTGTTTTCGGAAATTCCGATAACAGTTCCCGTAATCGTTAATTCATCGCACCGTTCAGTGTCGCCGCCGATAACTTCGGCGCCGAAAAACGAAACACATTCTTGAATTCCCGAAGCCAAATTTTCAGCATCTTCCAAAGAAAAATTTGCAGGAAGTCCGGCAGAAAATAAAAACGCAACCGGTTTTGAGCCCATCGCTGCCAAATCACTGAGATTGACCGCGGCTGCCATCCATCCTTTCTGCCAAGCAGTCATTCCGGAAGGAAAATCAGAAGATTCGCGAACAGTATCCGTGCTGAATGTTAAAGATTCGCCATTCAAATCATTGCAAAAAGAATTCAAACGAATCGCAGCACAATCATCAAATTCGGAACCTGAAAGAAGCGCTTTGTTTTTAAATTGAAAAACTTGAGAAAAAACACGGATGAAATCCTTTTCAGAAGGCGGAATTGAATTCACGGAATCATTTTTCATAAGACGGCATCCAAAGATTTATTTCGAAAATAATTGACAAAATCTTTCCAAAATAAAAAATTCAGAAAAATCCGATTTTTTTATTTTGGAAAAACTGAAAAATTTGAAATCAACCAAAAAAATTGATGAAATTCAAAATCACATGTCAATATTTCGTATTTGATATTTAAATCTGTTCTCAAATCATTCAAAAAACATGTCGAATACGCCCGATTTTAAGAAATATTACATAAAATCGATTTAAAGAATTCAAGATAATAAAATCCCTCAAACGAAAAACAGACAAACAAATCAGCAGGGGAAAGTCGTTTTTACCGGATGAAGGGTCATCCGAATGTTACAGTATTTATCAGGGTGTAGCCAATTGTAAACAATTTTTCGTTTGAGGTAAACAATAAGTAAAAAACATGGATGTAATAAATGCCTTCCTTAAGTTACAATTTGGATTGAAGTTATAAAAAACAGGAAGAATCAAGAACAGAAAATGAAATCAATAAAAGAAATCGAAAAAAAGCAAGAAGAGCAGGCAAAGCCTGCTCAATTACATTAATTTAAAACTGTAAAATTAAAGCGGAACTTCGAAGTCAGAGAGCTCGTAGTTGAAAGGTGTTTTGTTTGCCTTGCAGAGTTCTCTTGCTAAAAGCCAGTAAACGAGTGAAAGCGCTTTTCTTCCTTTGTTGTTTGTCGGGATGACAAGGTCAACATTTTTGGTTAAGTTGTTGGAGTCGGCAAGCGCGATAACGGGGATGTTGATGTCGAAAGCTTCTTTAATAACCTGAGCATCGCCGGCAGGGTCAGTGACAATAACAATCTCGGGTTCGAAATAGCTGTCCATCTGCGGGTTTGTAAGCATGCCCGGAATAAAGCGGCCGAGTGCCGAGCGGCATCCTGTTGCTTTTGCGAACATTTTGGACGGGAATTGACCGTATTGTCTGGAAGAGACAACCAAAATGCGGGAAATGTCGAATTTAGAAAGTAATTCTGAAGCTGCAATGATTCTTTCATCGGTGGACTGAATGTCAAGGACATAAAGACCGTCGGTTCTGACACGGTAAACAAAGCGCATCATGTCTTTTGTTTTCTGCTGTGTACCGATGTGAACACCTGCTGCTAAATATTCGTCAATTGAGACGAGATAGTTCTGTTCGTTTGCTGCAACGTCTTCTGTTGCGATTTGTGTGTCTTGGTTTTCCATTGTATCACCTGTATTTTTGAATTAAAAATTGAGTTCCTTAAATTTTTTAAGTTTCCCTTAATTCGATGAATAATGATTGTGAAATTTTGAAATAATTTATTTGAATTTTTCAAATATTTTCAAAACCCGAACTTCGGATTTGAAACCGCCTTATTTCTTGACGGTAATCGGAACAACGCCTCTTTCAAACTCTTCAAGAGCGATGTAAAGAGGATCGACACCCGATCTTTCGTAATCTTGAATCAAGACGGGGGCACCCATAGAAATCTGGAGTGCGCGGGCACCGACAATTCTGGCTCTTTCGAACCGTGTATATTCTTGAACTTGAAGTTTCATACCCATTCACCCGGAACAATGTCCGTCGCTTCTAAAAAATAAACAAAAATGAATTGAAAAATTTCGAAAAAACCGCAAATGCAATCATTCGAAATTTCAATTTTTCTGTTTAATATGAATTTATTTGTTTACTGATACGGTGCAATCACGTCAACCATTTCGATATGACTCAAAAGCATTCTTCTGCAGCAGTAACGAGAGAAGCCGAGGTCATTTAAGACCTGACCTTTATCTTCGCCTGCTTCAGTTCTGGCTTTAAATTCTTCATATCCGGAAGCAATGACTTTCCCGCATGAAAAACAACGGACCGGTATCATATATTCTCACTTTACCTGTAGGATTTCTGGTATCTTGCTCTGGCACCCGGACCACCGAAGTATTTCGGTTCTTTCTGTCTGGAGTCGCTGACAAGCAAGCTTCTGTCAAATTCAGCAAATGCTTCGCGAACAGCTGTATCGTTGGTGAATTCAACAATTCCCTTTGCGATTGCTGTGCGTGCTGCGTTGGCTTGACCGACAAATCCGCCGCCTTCAACGGTGACGTGAATGTCGAGTTTTGAGATGAGCTCTTCACCGGCAATGTTGACGGGTTCGGAAACTTTTTGGTTCACGAGCCAGTTGCCGTAAATCGGAAGAGGGATCTTGTTAATTCTGACGATGCCGGTACCGCTTTTGACGGTTGCTCTGGCAACAGCGGTTTTGTGTTTTCCTGAGGTATTAACAACTTTTTCTGTCATTTAAATCACTCCACCTTAGCGCCGAGGTTTTTACTGATTTCGCCGAGCTTGACATATTTTGCCGAGCCGAGGCGTGTAATACTTGCGGCTTCAATTGTTTCGGCTTCTGCTTTTTTGAGTTCGTAAGGGACACCGCAGTAAACTTTGAGGTGTGCCATAGCATTACGGCCGCTCTGTCTTTTGT
>JGI996J12353_1000383_pt1 | contig 11104 bp, 8 predicted proteins | sample IntmicLarv5ML5BL_FD_12353 | JGI IMG/M metagenome (IMG submission 12353) | reverse complement strand
TATCAAAACTATAACCAAGCATGATTGGATCAGAAGGTTTTGTTGTAGGCACACCTAACTCACTACTCTGAGATGGAACATAAGAACCTCCTTTACTATCAAAAAAGACACTATAGCCAACAACAGGAGGGGTTGTTATTGATGCGCCCGAAAGCAGAGCTTGATAATTTGATTCGGAACCTAATGGAACAAGTATCTGAATAGAACCAAGAACTGAAGGGTCAAAGGCATTAGGCGCAATAGAAGTAGGGTTCGGGTTACTAAGAACAACAGTTTCCAAAGCAGTACAACCCCCAAACATAAGCCCTCCTATATTTATATTTTCCCCTAAAGAAACGTGCTTTAACGATGAGCATTTATTAAAAAGTCCGCCACCGATAGTATGAACACTATTTGGTATTACCATAGAAATTAAACCTGCACCTTCAAAGGCATACTCCCCAATAGTTGTCAATCCAGAATTGAGCACTATTGAGGTTAGATTTTCACAAAAATAAAAAGCTAAAGGTCCAATAGTTCGCAAGCTCTCAGGTGATGAAACAGAAGTTAAGTTATTAGACATAGAGAAAGCTGCTCGTGCTATGTTTTCAACTCCAGAAGGGATAACATATTTCGTATCACTTTTAGCTGCAGGATAAAGAAGTAATTCCTTTCCATCTACAGAAAACAAAACTCCATCTATGCTTTCAAAAGTTGAATTGCCCTGAGCAACTAGAACGTTTGCTAATAATCTATTACTACCAAATGCGCCCTGCCCCAAAGATGCCACACTTGAAGAAAGAGCAATACTAGTTAAGTTTGTACTATTAAAAGCACCAACAGCAACATTTACAACGCCCGATGAAACCATATATGAACCATTGAGTGATGTTAAAACACTAATCAATGTCTCTCCATCTGCCGTAAGCAAAGCATTATTCTCTTCTTTAAAGTGAATATTGCTCGTGCTTAGACCAAACGAAGACAAGCCAGGAGTATTTGAAAAGATATAAACAGGGTCAATACTATTCACACTTGCAGGTATTGAAATAGAGGTTAGACCTGTACAATGGCGAAAAGACTGAGCACCAATATAGGTCACACCTTCTGAGATTTCAAGCGAAGTCAAATTCATCGCATCACTAAAAGAGAGTGCAGCAAGACCAACAACTTTATAATTAATCCCCAAATGTTCCACGACTGCTGGAACAGTAATATCTCCAGAATAAGAGTTAATCCAAGCACCAGCAACGATTGTTCTGTCATCTATAACCTCAATCTCTAAATCAGCACCAGAAGTTACCTTATACATCAAGGGTCCTTCCTGAAATGTGGCTCCTGTAGCCAATTGCCCCCAGACACTACCTATGGTAGTAACAAGGGCGATTAATAATAAGTAAATTTTTGTTTTCATAAACTTTTTCGTTTTTAAGCAATGTTAATTAATAAATGTGTGTATAAATAAAAAGCCCTGTAAAAGTTCCCAATGCCGGGAAACTCTTACAGAGCTTTATGAGTTTATTGACTGCAACGTACGACGATGCCGTCGACGTCGTCAGTGGCGTACTTACAGCACGCAAAGTTTCGTTAGGATTGTTCAACCCAACATTGAAATGTTGGGCTATTATATTTTGTCCCTTTAGGACATTTAATACATTTTGTGGAAATGGAAAAACATTGGCAGGCTCGCCAACTTCTTTTTGAGAATTTAAATATGGATTATAGCAGGTATTCTCTCTCTCTCTCTCTCTCTCTCTCTCTCTAATAAATTAGATGAGATGACCAAATCTGAGGAGCAGAATTGTGCTAAAAGGGCGATATTTTTATTATTTTTTTCCATGTGTGTGAGTGCAAAGATATTTTTAATCTTTTAAAACGCAAATCTTCCGTGGAAGTTTTTTAACATTCAATCACTCCCTTCGCTTTACATTTGGCTTCTTTTATCGGGAATTCTCGTCGTTTCATCGGGATTTCTCCTTATTAAGACGCTTCCTGCTTGTTTGGCGAGATTTCCTTCTCTATTTTTGTCTCAAACAATCAAAAACAGAATGTTATGGACCCAAAAAGAAATTTGTTTTTTCCCATTGCAGCTATTATCGTCGGGTGCTTGTGGTTATTGAAGGATCTTGATTTTATACCTAATTCGACCTTCCGTATTGTATTATCATGGCAATGTTTGCTGATGTATGTCGGTGTGTATCAGATGGCGGTCAAAAAGAAATTCGACAGCGGGATTATTGTTTTCCTTGTCGGTTTATTTTTCTTATTGCCGAAAATGACCTTCCTCGGAGATTATTGGCATAGTTCATACTGGCCGTTGGCTTTGATTATTGGTGGGGTGATTCTTTTACTAAAGCCTCGAAAGAAATTAGCGACCAGCGAGGAGAGTTATCTGGAAGATAAAAAGACTACATGGTCAAATGGTTCTGGTTATATAAAATCTGATTGCTTTCTTGGAAGTGTTAAGCATATCGTACTAGACCCTGCCTTTAAGGGTGCAAAAATCACAAATGCTTTAGGCAGCACTGTCTTGGATTTAAGACACACGAAGCTGGAAGAGAAAGAAACCTATCTGGAGATTGATTGCTTGCTCGGAGGGGTTGACGTTTATGTGCCGAGCAACTGGAACGTAAACTTACAGGCAACTTCATTCTTGGGAGGATGTGAAGACAAACGCATTAACAATACAGCAGAGATTGACTTTGAGCATACTTTAATAATACGTGGCTCGCAGGTTCTTGGTAGCATAGAGATAAAATAAAATGCATCCATTCGTCGGACATATAAGGTTGCAGATTGCAGGGGTATTCTTCTCTGCAATCTTTGCTGCGCTTATGTATTTGTTTTTGCTCGGCACGGGGTATGATAGTGGTCTGACTACGTTGGCGGATAGCATTGTACATACTGTTGTGATGGCGGCATCGGGGTTTCTTTTATGGTATATTATTAGAACACTGAATGCAATACCGGGTCATGTGGTTTTGACGATACTGGTACAGTTGCTTTGCTTAGGCGTGAGTTATGTTGTCGAGTTGACATACGCTCCGCAGTCGGTTCATTTGTTTATCGGAAGTATTCCTTTCCGACTAACTCTGGGAGTTCTTTCATGGGTTATACTGATACTTTGGTATCAGATTTATATACTGAGAAATCAGGATGAGGATTCTGATATGTTAGAGTTCGCAGAACCACAAGAGAAGCAGACCGTATTGGAACGAATCTCGGTAAAGGACGGCAGTCGCATCCATATATTACAAACTGACGAACTTATATATGTACAAGCCTGTGGAGATTATGCGACATTCTTCACTGCAACGGGACAATATATGAAGGAGCAGACGATGAAGTCTCTTGAAGTACAATTGCCCCTCCAATTCATACGGATACACCGTTCACTGATAGTAAACAGCAACTATATATCTCGTATAGAGTTATACGAGAAAGATAGCTACAACGTCCGACTAAAGAATGGCGTATCTCTGAAAGCAAGCCCTTCGGGTTATAAGCGTCTGAAAGACTATCTGTCTCTTTGATTATTAGATCAGCTTATACCTACTCCCCGGTAAGGCTTTCACCACTCCATTCATTTCAAGTTCAAAAAGCATGACTGACAGTTCGGATGCGGATACATCTAATGCGATAGCAAGTTGGTCTATTTGTATTTCCTTTTCTCTGCGAATAATGGCTACGATCTCGCTATCGTCTTCTGTCCCTGCGAAGGATATTTCGGTTTGCACTGTTATGTTCTTATTCTCCTCCCATCCCATTGAGTTGATAAAATCGGCAGCCGATGTTATCAGTCCGGCTTTATTCAGTCGGATTATCTTATTACAACCGGCAGAGCATCTATCCCCTACCCGACCTGGGAACGCAAAGACATCACGGCTATATGAGAAGGCAATATCTGCCGTGATAAGTGAGCCGCCCCTGTCTGCCGATTCGACAACAATAGTAGCGTCCGACAATCCAGCAACAATACGATTGCGCATCACGAAGTTTTGTCGGTCGGGGTTTGTTCCGCTTGGAAAGTCGGTCAGTAGTCCTCCCTGTTCAAGCATTTCAATAGCAATGCTCTTATGTTGTAAAGGATAAATGCGGTCTAACCCGTGAGCCAATACGCCGATGGTGGATAGGTTATTATCCAGCGCAGCCTTGTGCGCACATATATCTACTCCGTAGGCAAGTCCGCTTATAATCTGCACGTCGGGGAAAGACCTTGCAAGGTCGGCAATGAATTGCTCCGTCAGCTCGCGTCCATAAGCGGTAGCATTGCGAGTCCCAACGATGCTAATAATGCGATGCCTGTTAAAGTCAGTCTTACCCTTAAAGAAAAGAATCAAGGGAGCATCCGGGCATTGCTTCAAACGCAAGGGATAGTTGTCGTCCGTAAAGAAGATACCATCAATATAATGCTTAGTCATAAAGTCGAGCTCTTTCTCTGCTCGTCTTAGCACTTCAGGGTTCTTTATCTCGGCGGCGATCTTTGCACCGATGCCCGGTATTTTCTCCAGAGATTGTTTCTTCTCCAAGAAGATTGCTTCGGGAGTTCCGAAAGCATCTAATAACTGACGAGCGATTGTCGAACCGACACCGCTTATCATTGTAAGGCTTAATTTGTGAATCATAAGGTTTTGGTTGTTTGTATTATTTCTGCTCCATTCGTTTTATCATGTCGTCGAAGTATTCTCCTCTGGTTAGCCTTCCGTTATCAACAATCACAGTCTCTACTGACCCTTTCGTTGCAAGCTTTCCGTCCGGCTTTCGATATATTTCCTGTTCGAAAACCAATCTCGGACCATCTTTTCGGATATTCAGGCAAGACGTAAAAGAGTCTCCACTGCGAAGAGGATTCTTATATTGTATATCTACACGAGAGACGAAGGCATCGATACCCTTTTCGTGCATCGCACCGAAGTTCTCTCCACAAGATTCTAGGAATTCATGGCGAGTATGCTCCATATAATGCTGATAGTTGGCATTGTTAACCACGCCTTGCAGGTCGCATTCATAATCGCGCACCTTCATTTCGAGTTTGAATAAAAAGTCTTTCATTATTTTAATTCTGTTTTATTTACATTGTTCAACTCCATTTTATAGAGTCTGTCGGACGGACGAATCTTTTCATTTACCTTGAAGGAGAAACGTTCGCCTTTCTCTGTCTTCTCTACTGATTTTAGGTCTACACGTATCTCATCTAAGGTTTGCATTAATGCTCCTGTTGTCGGGCCTGTTATCAGTATTTCATCACCTACGCTTAATGTTCCCGATTCCATTTCGAACTCGGCAACTCCTATTCCGCTGAAATATTTAATTGCTTTCGCTACATAGACTTTCTTCCTCGTTGCGCTCGAACCGTATTTACTTGTCCATTCCCCAAGGCGTTGACCAAGATAATATCCGTCCCAGAATCCACGATTAAAGACTGTCGCCAGACGCTCATCCCAAGCCGAAACCTTTTCTTCGCTGAACGAGCCATCACAATATGCACGTACAGCTTCCTTGTAGCATTCGGTTACAATCCTCACATATTCGGGACCACGAGCGCGCCCTTCTATCTTAAACACTCTCACACCGGCATCCATCATCTTATTCATAAAGTGAATAGTCTTCAAATCCTTGGGAGACATTATATATTGATTCTCGATATCCAATTCCACATCGCTGTCCTTATCCTTTACCGTATAGGCACGGCGACAGATTTGTGTACAAGCGCCACGATTTGCAGAAGCATTCAACTCGTGCAAACTCAAATAGCATTTTCCCGAGACTGCCATGCAAAGCGCACCATGAGAAAACATCTCAATACGTATAAGTTCCCCATTAGGGCCTTTTATCTGTTGCTCTACAATCTGCTTATATATCTCGTTTACCTGCGTTAGGTTAAGTTCGCGGGCAAGAACTACAACATCTGCAAAGTGAGCATAGAATTTCAGAGCATCAACATTCGAGATATTAAGCTGGGTAGAAAGATGCACCTCCTGTCCGATAGAGTTTGCATAATTCATCGCTGCCACATCCGCCGCAATAATAGCACTAACCTCAGCCTGCTTTGCCGCATCGATAATCTCACGCATAAGCGCAAGGTCTTCTCCATAAATAACAGTATTCACGGTAAGGTAACTCTTAACACCATGCTCACGACAAATATCCGCAATACGACGTAAATCCTCTGTAGTAAAATTATTTGCAGAGCGAGAGCGCATATTCAACCCCGTAATACCAAAATAAATGGAGTCCGCGCCTCCCTGAATTGCCGCAGTCAGCGATTCATACGAACCAACCGGCGACATAATCTCAAAATCCTTCTCTTTTAATAACATCTTTGCATGTACTATTTACACGCAAAGGTAAGTATAAAAAGGGTTCTCTTTGTATGAAAAGGGTCCAAATACAATTTGCACGGTAAACAATCGTTTACTGCTTTTGGCAAATCAAAACCTTACAATATGTTGAATTTTCACCTTGACAGGAACACTTTACTGAACACCCTACTATACAATGCGAATTATTTGATTGACTATATTTTATTATGTTTCTTTGCAAAAGTTTTTCAAAGCAGATTAATGAAGATAGGTACAATTGATTTAGGCGAGCGTCCGGTAATGCTGGCGCCAATGGAGGATGTTACAGATATATCATTCCGATTAATGTGTAAACGCTTTGGTGCGGATATGGTTTATACCGAGTTTGTATCAAGTGATGCACTTATTCGTAATGTCAGCAAAACGAAACAGAAGCTGGCTGTATCGGATGACGAACGCCCGGTAGCAATACAGATATACGGAAAGGAAGTTGACGCAATGGTGGAAGCGGCACGTATATGTGAAGAAGCAAAGCCTAATATCCTTGACCTTAACTTCGGATGTCCTGTAAAGAAAGTTGCGGGCAAAGGAGCCGGCTCAGGAATGCTCCGCAATGTACCATTGATGTTAGAGATTACTCGCGAAGTCGTTAAGGCCGTTAATATCCCTGTTACCGTTAAAACTCGGCTCGGCTGGGATGCAGATAGCAAGATTATAGTAGAGCTTGCCGAGCAATTGCAGGATTGCGGCATAGCTGCTTTAACGATACACGGTCGCACACGTGCTCAGATGTACACAGGAAATGCCGACTGGACTCTTATCGGTGAGGTGAAGAATAATCCTCGTATACATATTCCGATAATAGGCAATGGAGATGTTACATCTGCTACTTCATGCAAGGAGCAGTTCGATACTTACGGAGTAGATGCCGTAATGATTGGGCGAGGTAGTATCGGTCGCCCGTGGATATTCCGAGAAGTTAAACACTTCCTCAACACAGGCGAAGAACTACCGAAAGAGGATTTCACATGGTATCTGGATATCCTAAAAAAGCAAGTGATGCAAAGCGTTGAGCGATTAGATGAACACCGCGGCATACTCCATATACGCCGACACTTAGCCGCAACACCGTTATTCAAAGGTATTGCCGACTTCAAGCCAACCCGTGTAGCCATGCTACGCGCTGCAACGGTCAATGATCTGTTCGAGATAATCGACAGTATCCCTGATAAGTTCGACATCGAGACATACTAATTCACCAAACAAGTAAGACTTTCTTGTAGACCTTACGTCGTCCTTCCTGAGGATGATATATCTCAGCATAGAAGAGGTAGAGTCCCGAGTCCAAGCGATTACCATTGGCAGCATGCCCTTTCCATGAAATAGTACCATCAATGCTTAGTGGTTGATTATTTGCAATCACCGCCACTCGCCTTCCTGATAGATTATAGACATAGGCATTACAATTATAGCCGGGTTTATCTAAGCTGTATGTTATTTCATATTCCCCTATCGCATGATTATACTCCGGTGATGTCATTCCTGTCGAGCCGCCGCTATTATTACTTTGCACGGAATTAGCATAGCCGGGGGTACCTCCACCGTATGATGACAGAGCCGAAGCCCAATTATCGGCATCCTGCGTTTCCCCCTCAGTGCTGATACGCTCCAACGCAATGCCTCTCGGGTCTTTTACCGAGAAGCTATGCCATTTCTCGGAATAATGCAGCTCGTCTATCACTTCCCCATCTGATTTACGGAATAGTACAAGTTTCGCGCTGGTATTTGTCAGCACAGGCAAGGGCAGTTCGTGCAAAGCCTCAGGTGAAGACAATAGATAGAACTCCTCAACACCTTCAATGCTTTTGGTTAATAATGCAAAGCCTTCCGACTTCAACGGCTTCACAATAGATGATAGAGAGTAGTGCGTGTCAAGTGAATTGTCGGCTTTCCTTTTAGCTATCGCCAAATCTTTTAATGATAGAGTCCGACCCGAGCGGTTATACAATTCTATATACTCACTTCCTCCCGCGTAAGGGTTTGGCAGTATCTCATTGAAAATGATATCGCCTTCCATTACCTCATCCGTAATATCATTCTCCTCATCTGCATCCTCTTTGTCTTCATTTCCTTCCTCTTCTACTACTCGTCTATTATCCGAGCCGGGAGTTCCTCCGCTCAGACTGCCAGACTTCACCCACTCACTTCCTTGTCGCTCCCATGAATAACCAGCAATAGCAACAGGATATGTGTATTCATCAATGATCAGTCTACCAGGTGAAATTATCATAAGTTGCTTACCGCTATTAGCCAATGCTGATGGAAATTTACTCAAAGGAATACCTACTCCGCCTCTCCCAATCTCAATATCACGTCCCTCACGGAAAAGCACTGCGTAGCCTTCCGCAGGTATTACGGATTTAAGCATGGTAGCATTGCCTCCATAGATAAAAGACCAGCCAGATAAGTTTATATCTCTGTCCGTTGTGTTATATAGCTCCACATACTCTGTCTCGGGCAAGGCAGGCGCTCCCTTAGGATTAGCCATCACCTCATTGATAAGGATATCACCAACCGAATATTCATCAGCCGATGGTTTAGGCGGAGTTGGGGTTATTATTTCCTCTTCATCCTCATAGTCCTCCTCTCCCCATAAATCTTCCTCCTTCGGCTCTTCCCCAACAGAATTGGTTTGGCTGTCAAAGTTCTTAACCTTTATAGCACCAAAGTATTTGTCACTATTATGATCCAATGAATATTTGCAGTATAACATAAAGTAGCCGAGCGAAGGTTCAGGATCGCAATAGGTTGAGCCTATTGTTGTAAAGTCATCCTTACCCTCCGCCTTTGCATAAATAGTAACCTTCCCGTAACTATCGGCAACTACTCTGAAATGCAAATCGAATGCACCACCCAGATTAGAAATATTCTTTAGTTGAATTAATGTCGCTTTACCCGCCCCTGTTTGATGAACAAAGGCTATCTGACGATTATTATTCCCGCCGATAAGGATGTAATACGCCTCACCATAGTCATCAACAACTTTTTTTTCACTCCATAGATATACCCTAAAAAGGTTAGCCGAAGTCACTTTATAGCCGGACTTCACCCTGAACGTCCATTCATTCTCACCCCATACTGCACCGTAGATATATCGGGAGGCTGTTCCGTTCCCTATTTCAGAGAGGCGAAGGAATCCTGATTCGGTAGTAAATGAACCATCTCCATACCACGGGTTTCGTGAGTCAATGAAAGTTTCAGAAAGTTGTGCTTGTGCACAAATAGAAAAGAATAACAATGAGAAAAGGTAAACTAATTGTCTCATAGCGTATAAGGTTTTGTTATAAATTACTTATCTTTGGCAACTCAAAAGTCAGATTTATCGCCGATTAGATGTGATAAAGATATAATTAAAATTTATTTCAAATTAATTAGTGCTTAAAAAAATGAAAGTAGCAATTGTTGGAGTTAGTGGAGCAGTAGGACAAGAGTTCTTACGTGTGCTCGATGAGAGAAACTTCCAGATGGATGAGCTTGTATTGTTCGGCTCGTCTCGTAGTTCAGGATCTTCTTACACCTTCCGTGGTAAACAGTATACTGTTAAGGAACTCAAGCACAACGATGATTTTAAAGATATCGATATTGCTTTTGTTTCAGCAGGAGGAAGTACTTCTGTGGAATTTGCGGAAACAATCACTAAGCATGGTGCAGTGATGATTGACAACTCCAGCGCGTTCCGTATGGATAACGATGTGCCGTTGGTAGTTCCTGAGGTGAACCCTGAAGACGCTCTTGACCGTCCTCGCGGTATTATTGCAAACCCGAATTGTACAACGATTCAGATGGTGGTAGCTCTAAAGGCGATTGAGAACATATCTCATATCAAGCGTGTACATGTTTCTACATATCAGGCAGCAAGCGGCGCAGGTGCATCTGCAATGGATGAACTTGTAAAACAATACGAAGAGATTTTGAAAGGCGATAAACCAACAATCGAGAAGTTCGCTTATCAGTTAGCATACAACCTTATTCCTCAGGTAGACGTTTTTACTGACAACGGATATACTAAGGAAGAGATGAAGATGTATCACGAGACACGCAAAATCATGCACTCGGACATCGAAGTGAGCGCTACTTGCGTTCGCGTTCCGGTTATGCGTGCGCATAGCGAAGCTACTTGGATTGAGACAGAGCGTCCTATCAGCGTAGAAGAGGCTCGCAAGGCATTTGCCGAAGGCGAAGGACTTGTGTTGCAAGATGACACAGCAAACAAAGACTATCCAATGCCTTTGTTTGTTGCAGACAAAGAACCTGTTTACGTAGGACGTATTCGCAAGGATATAAGCAATCCTAACGGACTTACTTTCTGGACTGTGAGCGACCAAATCAAAAAAGGTGCAGCACTTAACGCAGTACAAATAGCAGAATACTTAATCAAGGTAAAGAATATCTAATAAGGATATCACGATACTATAACAAAAAGAGGTATCTCATAATGAGATACCTCTTTTTTTGTTTCACGGCTACCCAAGAAGTGAATCTATTTTTGGTCCTGTAGGGACCCATGAACCTAGCCCAACGGCTTTAGCCTTGGGGTTTAATGTATCCAGCATATATTTTGCGTGCTGTAAGTACGCCGTAAACCTGTATCCGGCGTACTTACAGCACGCATTCGTTTATTGTATGATGAGACCCAAGGCTAAAGCCATTGGGCTAGCATCAATCGTCCCTGTAGGACGAAAAGACATTCACTTCTACACAAATAGTGAACGTAATCATTGTCTTGTGACAATGCAATGGCACAGCTGTGACAAAGTAATGAC
>JGI996J12353_1000382_pt1 | contig 11141 bp, 9 predicted proteins | sample IntmicLarv5ML5BL_FD_12353 | JGI IMG/M metagenome (IMG submission 12353) | reverse complement strand
AACTGTAGAAAATAAACAACAAAAGCCACCTTAAAATAAGATAGCTTCTCTTTGAATATTAAATGTAAATGATTATATTTCGCGCGTATACGCGCGCACGGTTTACTAAGGTTTAAAAGGTGAGTCTCTCTCTCTCTCTCTTTAATAAATTAACTTTAACATCCAAACTTTGAATGTTAAAATTGAAAGAATTTGCAGTATTTGTTAAGAAAAAGCTCATTTATTCATTTTTTGTCTACTTACTAGTCGACTTATTTGCATTTTACGACAAACAAATAATATGCCAAAAGCTTGAGCGAAAAGACTAGCCTTTTTTGATTTAATTATTGATAAGCTTCTCTTTGTGATGTTTTTCGAGCCTGAAATGTGTCGAATTGTTGGATGAATATTTCATCTTCAGCTTGGTTGTTAGGTGTTTTGGAGCTTTTAGATGATCAAAATTTAGGCGCGAATTTTGCAGCAATATAAAGGTTAGGCCAAACTGAAAAAAGTAGGTTTAAGCTGAGATTGAATCGTATAAATAAAGTTTTAATAGTTATTCGCAAATATTTAAAAGGTAGTATATATGAAAAGAGGATTGTTTTTAATAGCCTTATTGGCTATTTGTTTGAGTATAAATGCTCAATCTATTTCAGTAGAGAGTATGAGCATAAATGATTTACACGTAGAAAAATCCACTGCAATTTCTGTTCAATCATTTGATGCTAAAGTGATGATGAAAAATGATTTAGCTACGAGGAAAGAGCTTGCAGATATAGAAAAAAATGCACAAGAATCAAAATTGGATAAGGCGCCCGCCTCTTCCTCTTTGTATTACAGACGCCCGACCGGATATCTTATTTCGGGTCTTGCGCCGGATTATTCAGTCCTTAGTACTAATCTTATTTTAGGAGGTGCATACACAAGCACGCAGTGGAAAGGCAATGCATCCAATTCTGTTCAAAATATCTATTGGGAATTTAATCGAGATATTGTTAACGGCAAAGAACCTTTTGTGAATCTTCCCTATGGTCTTTATGATGCTCCAATATTAAGCGGAACCGAAAATGGATCAGCTATTTCTTACCAATTAGGTGGAAATGATGGGAGTAATAAAAAGAGTTATATGCAATTAGGAGGAACTAACAGACAGAATGTTGGACTTCCTACACCTAAATCATTTTCAGTTGGAAATTATAATTTATCCTACCAATTTACAGGAGCTCTTGATATGATTCCCGATTCGCTAAATAAGGTTGGTCAATACCTAAACGTAGGTGATTTTTTAGGTGTGGCTAATGTTTTTGAAAAGCCGGCTAGTCGTTTTGCGATTAATAAATTTTATGTACACTGTGCTAATTTAGAGTTATATCCGGATCGGCCTATGACGTTAAATATCTATAGATGGGATAATGGTGCAAAAAGCACTTTACTTGCAACTTCAACGGCTACAGAAAGAGATTTAATAGAAGCTACTTCTGGCAATACAGCGGGACTGAAATTTTACACTGTTCCATTTGGTTTTAAAAGCATAGACCCCGATGATGGTAAAGAGAAGGATATTTATCTTGAAATCAATTCCGCTTTTTTCGTTGAATTTGCAGGATATAAATCGGCAGTTATACTAGGACAAGCAACAGAAGATGAATTTGCCGAAAATAATGCATTCTTAATTTTTGAAGAATGGATTACTCCAGTTCCAGAACTTTATGAAGCAGATATGATTGCGAAAACACCTTGGAGAACTTCTTTCCTTTTTGATATGGAGGCTTATTTTCCGTTTTTAGTTGCAAAAAATGATACTTATTACGCTCCTTTAGCAGGAGGTACAATGGATTTCGAAATTAATGCTTTTTGGCTTCCGGAAAGTTGGAGGTTAAGCGACCGGAATGTTCCGGAATGGCTTACTATTGGAGCGCCGGTACGCAATAATAATACTGGTATAGTTACGCTTCCAGTAACGGTAGCTCCCTCAGCCGGTATTCGTTCTTATGATCTTAAATTTGAATCATTGGCTTGCGATATGACTCTAAAGATCAGACAAGGTTCTGTTGGCATCGCAGAATTATCTAAAGAAAATGTAAATGTGAGTCGTCAAGGAGATGATTTTCAATTGACTTATCCTGCAAATGCAACTTCTGTTTCTATTTATAATATTACAGGACAAATGATTGCAGAATATTCATTAGATGCTAGTGGAACTTATACAATTCCAGCTTCTAGCTTAGCAAAAGGCATTTATATCTTCAGATTGAATGGCATAAACGCAACAGTGAAAGTTATTAAATAAAAAATATTTCATAGTAGTTTTAAACAAGGAGCTGCCTCAAAAGTCGTTTTTACTTTTGAGGCAGCTTTTGTTTGCATTAAGCTCCTCTCATTTGATTTTCGCACATTGTTTCCGTTAGGAAACCTTGTTTAGTAGCCAGTGAGTTCACTCACTGGAAATCTAGAAATCAGAATGCCATTAATTAGACATTTTTTTTCAAAATTTAATGAATAAAATTTGCGCGTCTAAATAATTAGACGTATGTTTGTGTCGAAAAACATAGACAAAGAAAAATTATGTTACAATTAACAAAAGCAGAAGAACAGGTAATGCACATTTTATGGAGCTTGGAGCAAGCTACAGTTCAGCAAATATTAGAAAAGTTTTCATCTTCGAAACCGGCGCGAACAACCGTTTCGACCATTCTTTCTATCTTAGAAAATAAAGGATTTGTTTCTCATGAAAACAAGGGAAAATCAAATCTTTATACATTTTTGATAAGTAAAGACGCTTATTCCAAGTCGCAATTATCCGGAATCTTGAAAAAATATTTCGATAATTCTTTTGCTTCAATGACCTCTTTTTTTGCCCGAGAAAATAATATCTCTTTGGAAGAATTGGACCAATTGATGGAAGAAACCAAAGAAGAGTTGCGTAAAGAAAAAATGAACGACTAATGAAATTGAACAATAAAAACTAAAACGATGAGTGCTTTTTTCCTTTATCTATTGAAGTCGGGAATGTGGATTGCTGTCTTTTGGCTGATTTATCGGTTTTTTCTTAGAACTGAAAAGTTTTTTCTATTCAATCGAATATTCCTATTTTCGGGATTAATCAGTTCTTTTATATTTCCATTCTTGAAGTATAAATACATTGTAAACGTCACTCTGCCTGTTGGGCAAAATGTTAGTGCTGTTTCTGAAATTGTTAATGCGGATACAACTTTAATTTCGCTAGAGAATATCCTCTTCAGCTTATATCTTTTAGTCGTAGTCTTTTTATTTATCTACAATTTGGTCGGCATTATTCGAATAAAAAAGATGATGACAGAAAAAGTGGAACGAAAGGGAAATCTGAAAATATATGATGTTTTTGATTTTTCCGCTTCGTTTTCTTTTGTAAATGCTATTTTTATAAATGCGAAAACATTGCCTGCAGAAAGAACTTTAATTTTGGAACACGAAACCGCTCATGTTTGTCAAAAACATTGGGTGGATTTATTTTTAGCACAAGCAATTTGCATTATTCAATGGTTCAATCCTTTTGCTTGGTTTTATTTGCATTCGATCAAAGAAAATCAAGAATATTTGGCCGATCAAGCAGTCTTGAAAAATGGCATTTCTCCGGTATTGTACAAAGCTGCTTTAATCAACAATTCATTGGGAGGACCAGTCTTTAATCTAACAAATTCATTTATGTCAAATAATTTTAAACGAATCACCATGATGAAAAAAAATTCAAGTAAATCAGTCAAAAAGTTTTCAACTTTGTTGTTAATTCCCGCAATGGGTTTGTTTTTATGGGCTTTTGCACAGCCACAATACGATGTTGATGTTGTATCCGATGTTGATGTTGTCGAAATTTTGCCTCAAGATTCAGAATTACTTTATATTTTGGATGGAAAAGAAGTCGATTCTATCGAAAATCTTGATCCGAACACAATTGAATCGATTGATGTTTTTAAACGAGAAAGTGCAACCGCAATTTATGGCGAAAAAGGTAAAAATGGGGTTATTATCATTAAAACAAAAAAAGGAGAGGAGGCTTCCTCTGATAAATCTGCCAATCCGCTTTATATTTTGGACGGAAAGGAAATCAATTCGACAGAAAATCTCAACCCAAATACAATTGAATCTGTAAATGTATTAAAAATAGGAACTGCAACTGCTGCTTATGGCGAGAAAGGCAAGAATGGAGTTGTTGTCATTGAAGGGGAAAAGGAGCAATCTGCAATTGCAAAAGCCAATCCACTTTGTATTTTGGATGGCAAGGAAGTCGGACTCGACTTGATAGAAAATCTTGATCCGAACACAATTGAATCGATTGATGTTTATAAAAGTGAAAGTGCAACCGCACTTTATGGCGAAAAAGGAAAAAATGGACTAGTTGTAATTACATCTAAATAATTCATATTTTCGCTGGCGCGGATTACAAATTCGCGTCAGCGAAGTGCTGTAAAATATTAAAGTTTACTGTATGATAAATAATTCATATATTTGTTTGAATTTTTAATGCAAATATACCCATGAAAGCGAAAGTAGTATTTTTTCTAACACTATTGATTAGCGGCTTGTCTCTTCAGGCTCAAACAAAAACAGTTGAATTATTTAATGGCGAAAACTTAGACGGTTGGGGATTTTTCCTTGCGGATGAAACAAAAAAACCAGAAGAAGTTTTTACAGTTAAAGAAGGAGTAATCCGAATCGGAGGAGATCCTTTTGGATATATGTACACGGAAGATAAATATTCCAATTTTCATTTGTCAGTAGAATGGCGCTGGCCGGAAGAAGCGACTAATAGCGGAATTTTCCTTTATGTACAAGATGAAAACAAAATATGGCCGAATTCAATTGAATGTCAACTGTTTGCCGGATATGCCGGTGATTTCATTGCAATGGGAGGAACAGAGATTGTTGCTGAATCCGGAATTGCTTTGGATAGAGCAGCCCTTAGAAAGAAAAATGATTCTTCCGAAAATCCGGTAGGAGAGTGGAATAATGCTGATATTACTTGCGAAAATGGTGTAATTACAGTTTATATCAATGGCATATTTCAAAATAAAGCGGGAGTTTCTGCTCAAAAATCAGGCAAAATTGCTTTGCAAAGTGAAGGAAAGGCGATTGAATTTCGTCATGTTCGTTTAACGCCTTTGCAGTAAATAGATAGCCAATAGAACGCGGATGACACGGATTGGGCGGATTGGCGCGGATTCGCTGTTGTGGATTTGCTGGCGCGGATTTGTAATCCGTGCCTTTGTTTTGACACGGATTGCAAATCCGCGCCAGCGGAAATCCGCCCAATCCGCTTCATCTGCGTTCTATTGGCGAATCGATTGCGAACGAGCGTATTCCGTTATTCCTCTCAAATGTTGCTTAATCATCTCTGCTGCCGATTCTTCATTTCGGTCGCGAATATATTCCAACAACAAACGATGTTCCATTGCTGCAATAGAACGTTTGGGCGAATCAACAACATTCCAAAACTTGCGATAATTAGTCATTAAATCCGGTGTAATGATTAACATCATTGACTTTAGCACCTGATTTTTAGATGCTTCTGCAATTTGTCGATGAAAACTTAAATCTTCTTCTACCGCAGGAGAGCCGGTTGCAATTTTTTCTTCATATTGAATTACCCGTTTTTCAATTTTCATCAAATCGATTTCTGTTCTTCGTTGGCAACTTAAACGAATGATATTCGTTTCTAAAATAATTCGAGATTCAGCCAATGAATATAAATCATAGCTTTCCATTTGAAGCGCATTTTGAATCAGTCCTTCTAAAGCCGCTATATCCAATCCGGCAACAAAAGTTCCGCTTTGTGGAATCGTTTTTAATATGCCATAATATTCCAATTTCTTAATAGCCGCTCGTATGTATGTTCGGCTAACGCCAAAATCTTCGGCAAGCTTGCGCTCGGAAGCCAGACGATCTCCGGGTTTTAACATTCCTGTATTCAGTAAAGAATTGATTTGTTCAATAATGGAATCAACAGGACTTTTGGGATCTGTGTGTTTGCTGTTATTATTCAATTGACGTGTTTTTGTTGGTAAACCAATTTTGAAAATTTAATTTGTCTTTTCACTTTTCAAAAGTAAAAATTATCTTCTTATTTTACAAATATTTTATAAAAAACATTGAAAATAGGTCTATTAGTGTGAAATCTTTTTTATATTTGTGCTTTCTTTTATTGGTTGACCAATTTTAGAAATTTACCATAGAAAAACGATAAACATAAATGAAAAGAACAATGAATTTAACAGAACAAACTTGGCGATGGTACGGTCCCAATGACCCTGTGAGTTTAGAGGATATTAAACAAGCGGGAGCTACCGGAATTGTGAATGCTTTACATCAAATTCCGAATGGCGAAGTGTGGACAATTGAAGAAATTGCAAAAAGAAAAGAAATAATTGAGTCTTCCGGTTTAACTTGGTCGGTAGTGGAAAGTGTGCCGGTTCATGAACACATTAAAACACAGACCGGAGATTTTCAACAATATATCGAAAATTATAAAGAAAGCATCCGAAATTTAGCGGCTTGTGGAATCAAAATTATTACCTATAATTTTATGCCGGTATTGGATTGGACTCGTACGAATTTGGCTTATACAATGCCGGATGGCTCCAAGGCACTTCGTTTTGAAAAGGCTGCATTAGTCGCTTTTGACTTGTTTATTTTGAAGCGTCCGAATGCAGAAAAAGAATATACTTCCAACGAAATAGAAAAAGGGAAAATTCGCTTCGAACAGATGTCTGAAGAAGAAAAGCAGTTAATCACTCGTAATATTATTGCTGGACTTCCGGGTTCAGAAGAGAGTTTTACTGTTGCTCAATTTCAGGAAGCTTTGGATCGCTACAAAGACGTAAATGCGGAAAAATTACGGGCGAATTTGATTTATTTCCTTCGCGAAATTTGTCCGGTTGCGGATCAAGTGGGAGCACGATTAGTGATTCATGCAGACGATCCTCCTTATCCTATTTTTGGTTTGCCTCGTATTTTGAGCACAGAAGAAGATTTCAATAAATTAGTGGAAGCAGTTCCAAATCAGTCGAATGGACTTTGTTTTTGTACGGGTTCGTTTGGAGTAAGAGCCGATAACGATTTGCCCGGAATGGTAGAGCGTTTGGGCGACCGTATTCACTTTATTCATCTTCGAAGTACACAAAGAGATGCGGAAGGTAATTTTCATGAAGCAAATCACTTGGAAGGAGATGTCGATATGTATAACGTGATGAAGCAAATTCTTTTGCTACAAAAAAGAAGAAATTGTTCCATTGCGATACGTCCGGATCACGGACATCAAATGATTGACGATTTGAAAAAGAAAACCAATCCGGGTTATTCCTGCATTGGTCGTCTCAGAGGATTGGCGGAATTGCGTGGTCTTGAAATGGGAATTGCAAAATCAATAGAAAAATAATACAGGCTGTCTTAAAAGTCGTTTTTACCCCTAAATCCCCCAAAGGGGACTTCGCAAAGCGCGGTAACAGGCGTCAGCAAAAGCCCCCTTCAGGGGGTTGGGGGTAAAATGACGGATATTTTTACTTTTGATACAACCTCTTGGAAAATAAAAATAAAACAAAAATGAAAAAAGTTGTTACATTTGGTGAAATAATGCTTCGTTTAGCAACGCCCGATTATCAAAGATTTATTCAATCTTCATCTCTCAACGCCACCTTTGGCGGAGGAGAAGCCAATGTTGCTGTGTCTCTTGCAAATTATGGCATTCCGGTAGATTTTATTACCCGTTTGCCCAAAAATGATATCGCCGATTGGTGCATTTCTGACTTAAGAAAATACAATGTCGGAACAAGTCAAATTGTAAGAGGGGGAGATAGAGTCGGTATTTATTTCCTTGAAACAGGAGCCGTTGCACGTTCTTCAAAAGTGGTTTATGACCGCGCCAATTCGTCTATTGCTGAAATTACTCCGGGAATGATAAACTGGAGAGAAATTTTCAAAGATGTTCAATGGTTTCATTGGACAGGAATCACTCCGGCATTGTCGCAAGGAGCTGCAGATGCTTGTTTAGAAGCTATTCATATTGCCAACGAAATGGGAATAACTGTTTCTTGCGATTTGAATTTCCGAAAAAATCTGTGGAAATATGGCAAAACGGCTGCTGAAATCATGCCGGCTTTAGTCGCCGGATGTGATGTCGTTTTAGGAAATGAAGAAGATGCAGAAAAAGTCTTTGGAATTAAACCGGAAGGTTTTGAAGTCTCTCACACCGGTGGCGAAGTGAATGCCGCTGAATTTCAGTCTGTTTGCGAACAATTGCAAATCAAATTCCCTCGCGCAAAGAAAGTAATCATAACACTTCGAGGTTCTATCAATGCCAACCATAATACTTGGGGAGGCTGTTTATTTTCCGAAGGTAAACTATATCAATCATCAAGATACGACATAACTCATATTGTTGACCGAGTGGGTGGTGGCGACTCTTTCATGGGTGGATTAATTTATGGATTGATTTCTTATCCGGAAAATGACCAAAAAGCCTTGGATTTTGCAGTTGCTGCATCCGCATTAAAACATACGATTTATGGTGATTTCAATTTAGTAACTGTTTCAGAAGTAGAACAATTAATGAAAGGAGATGGCTCCGGTCGCGTTTCTCGATAAAATACAGTAAAAAAAATTATGGCACGATTTACTAAAATACAAGTTTTAAATGCCATGTCTGAAACGGGCATGGTTCCGGTATTTTATCACAAAGATGCAGAGGTGGCAAAAAACGTGGTAAAAGCCTGTTACGAAGGAGGAGTAAGAGTTTTTGAATTTACCAATCGGGGCGAATTTGCGCATGAAGTTTTTGCCGAATTAAGCAAGTTTGTTGCAAAAGAATGTCCTGAAATGATTTTAGGCGTTGGTTCGATTGTCGATGCTCCGACGGCTGCTCTTTACATTCAATTAGGAACCAATTTTATTGTGGGTCCTTTATTTAATCCGGAAATAGCGAAAGTCGCTAATCGAAGATTAATTCCTTATACGCCCGGTTGCGGTTCCATTTCTGAAGTGGGTTTCGCGCAAGAATTGGGCTGCGATTTATGCAAAGTTTTCCCGGGCGATGTGTTGGGCGCTAACTTTGTAAAAGGTCTGAAAGCTCCGATGCCTTGGTCTTTATTAATGGTAACCGGAGGAGTTAAACCGGAAGAATCGAATCTCAAATCGTGGTTTGACGCAGGAGTTACTTGTGTTGGCATGGGCTCTAATCTTTTTCCTGCGAATGTGATTGCTGCAAAAGAATGGGGCAAAATTGCACAAATGTGTAAGGATACTTTTGAAATTATCAAACAAGTTCGTAAATAATTACTAATGTTAAGTTGAGAATTAAAAAGTAAAAATTAAGAAATAAAAGAATGTCATTTTACAATTAATATAAAACTAATATCATGAATAATTCAACTCAAAAAATGACAAATTACAGGTGGACGATATGTGCCATGCTGTTTTTTGCGACGACAATTAATTATTTAGACCGACAGGTTTTGTCTCTTACGTGGAAAGATTTCATTGCTGACGAATTTCATTGGACAAATGCCCATTATGGTTATATAACCATGTTCTTTTCCGGATTTTATGCTCTTTGTATGTTGCTTGCCGGCCGCTTTGTCGATTGGTTAGACACGAAAAAAGGCTTTATGTGGGCAATTGGAATTTGGTCGGTAGGGGCTTGTCTTCATGCTTTTTGCGGAATTGCGACATCAGGAATGACTACCGGACAATGGTTGGTCGGATTTGAAGGCGCAAGAGATGCGATTGCAACTGTTGGCGATGTGGGTAAAGTTCTCAATATAAGTGTTATGCTATTTATTTTCGCTCGCGCTGTGCTCGCTTTGGGAGAAGCAGGAAACTTCCCGGCTGCGATTAAGGCTACGGCAGAATATTTTCCTAAAAAAGACAGAGGTTTTGCAACCAGTATTTTTAATGCAGGCGCGCAAATCGGGGCACTTCTTGCACCGCTTACGATTCCTGTAATTGCAAAATATTATGGTTGGGAAATGGCGTTTCTAATCATTGGAGCACTTGGTTTTGTTTGGATGGGATTTTGGGTATTTGTTTATAAAAAACCGGAAAATAATCCGGCTGTAAATGCTGCGGAATTGGCATATATTCATCAAGATGACGCTGTTGTCGAGGCTAAAGCCGACACTGTTCCGGTAAAAAAACTTTCCTTTGCAGATTGTTTCAAGTTTAAGCAAACTTGGGCATTTGCTGTTGGAAAATTTATGACCGATGGCGTTTGGTGGTTTTATCTTTTCTGGGCGCCGGCTTATCTGAGTTCAGTGTATGGTCTGAAATCATCAGATCCTAAGGCTCAAATTGCAATTTTCGCATTATATGGAATTTCGATGCTTTCTCTTATTGGAGGATGGCTTCCGACTTATTTCGTTGAAAAAAAGGGAATGAATCCTTATGCCGGTAGAATGAAAGCAATGTTGATATTTGCATTTTTCCCATTATTAGCATTGTTTGCTCAGCCTTTAGGACATATTTCTTATTGGATACCTGTTATTATTATTGGTATTGCAGGGGCAGCGCATCAAGCTTGGTCTGCTAATATCTTTTCAACAATTGGAGATATGTTTCCGAAATCAGCGATTGCTACTGTTACAGGAATCGGAGGTATGGCTGGAGGTATGGGAGCGATGCTTATCAATCTTGGTTCGGGGCAATTATTCGATTATGCGATAGAGAAAAATATGCACTTCTTAGGATATAGCGGCATCGAAGCCGGTTATTTTATTGTCTTTTGTGTATGTGCAGTAGCTTATTTGGTTGGTTGGGTAATGATGAAAATGTTAGTTCCTAAATACAAGCCAATTGTAGCATAAAAAATAACTTTGTTATTCATTTTGAAACCCTTAGTATTCTCTGTGTCTAAAATTAAGCACTGGGAAATACTAAGGGTTTTTACAATGAATATACAAAAGAAATGTGCAATTTTTGGCATAAAAATTGTTTGTCGAAGTAAACAAGTCAGTAAACAAGTAGACAAATGAACTTTTTCTCAACAAATAATGACATTTCTAATAAATTTAACATTCAAAGTTTGGATGTTAAGTGTATTTTATTAGAGAGAGAGAGAGAGAGACTCACCTTTTAAACCATTTAAAAACGCGCGCGCGTATATGCGCGAAATATAATCATTACATTTAATATTCAAA
>JGI996J12353_1000381_pt1 | contig 11150 bp, 9 predicted proteins | sample IntmicLarv5ML5BL_FD_12353 | JGI IMG/M metagenome (IMG submission 12353) | reverse complement strand
GAGCGGAGAAGAAATTCCTGCCGTTATTACAGAAGTCGGAGCTACCGACATCAAGTACAAAAGGTTCGAGAATCAGGACGGTCCTGCCTACACAATGCAAAAATCCGAGATTTTTATGATTAGGTACCAAAACGGAGAAAGAGAAATGTTTGGTGTTCAAGCCCAATCTCAGCAACAGGCGCAAACAGCACAGAAAACTCAACAGCAGTCTGGACAACAAAATCAATCGTCCGGAGGACTTCCTGAGTTTCTTAAAAAGAAACCAATAGAAAATGAACATGGGCGTTGGATTTTGTCGGCAGGAATGAATACTTCATATCTGCTGGCTGAAACGAAAAACAATAGTGATGAATCTGATTCGCGGACAAGTTATATTTTTGGCTTGACTTATGAATTTCCTTTGTCAAAAACATTGCCTATATATGGAGAAACCGGTCTTATGGTAGCGGATAAAGGTTATCGTGAGTTCTATGAAGATGATTATGAAGATGAGACCGAAGAGTTCAAGCTAAGTTTACTTTATTTGAATGTGCCTTTTGTTGTTAGCTACCGCCTTCAATTGTCTCCAGATTTTTCTCTTCAACCCTTTCTTGGATTATATCTTGGCTATGCTATCTCCGGGAAAATGAGCTATGAATATAATTATTACGATGATTACTACGACAAATATACAACTGTAAAAGATTCAGAAACCAAACTTTTTAAGAAAGGCGGTTACGAACGTCTTGATATGGGTATGAGATACGGACTTTCTGCTTCTTATGGAGATGCTTTGGTTTCTCTTGGTTGGGAGTCTGGATTTATGAACATTCAAAATGATGCGCCTAAAAACTATTCTTTAACAAACAAAAGTTTCTTCTTTTCTTTAGGTTATAAATTTTAAATAGGATGTGATTATGTAAAAAACTTCTGTGGCTAATTTATTGAGCCACAGAAAGTTTTTATTATATTAATTTTATAAGATACACTGAAATATTTATGTAAACAATATATTTATGAAACGAATTTTAGTTATACTATTTTTTATATTTCTACTTTTTCCGATACTGAGGTCTCAGGAAATGCAGCATATAGAATCATCCTCTTTTTTTGATAATGTGGCTATTGGGATAAAAGGCGGAATTCATAATTCGCAGCTACATTATTCAGATTATGACAAATATGATCCCCAACAGGAAAGAGCCAATGTTGGAGGTGTTTTTGCGGAAATAAAACTTAACAAACAAGCTTCGTTCCTTATTTCTCCTGAATTGCTGTTTCTTTCTCGAGGTACAGAAATAGAACAACCTGATTTTAAGTATACTATTTTGGCTGAATACGTAGATTTTCGCATCCCTTTGGCATATCAATTTGGAAAGGAACATGGGGTCAGACCTTACATATATGCTGCTCCAACAATAAGTTTTGTTTCTGGAGGAAATATAAAACTAACAGATCTTCAGGATGATTATAGAGTTGATGTTAGTGATGCTAATTTTTCTACGATTGATTTTGGTTTGATGGGAGGGATTGGACTTCGGATTCCAATAAAAGTTGCAGAAGAGAAACGGATATTCATTAAATTGGATGCTGCGTACTATTTAGGGTTGACAGATACTTATAGTGATCAAGAGAAGTCAGGAGAAGCATATGCTATTAACAAAACAGTATATGATATTCAAGGAACTAGAAAATTTCAGGGATGGGAATTAACAGCATCTTTATCTATTCCATTAAGTAGTTTCAAAAAGAAGAAACCGAAAGTTGTATATATACCTCCCGCGCCCGTGCAGATTCCGGTGGAAACAACATATATTCCGGCTGCCGTCATAGAAGAAGAGAAGCCTTGTTATACTCTTGATGAAATTAATGATATGATAAGAACTGGAAAGTCAATCATTGGGAAAACAATATGTGCTATTGATGTTATTAATTTTGAATTTGGAAAAAGTTCTTTAGACCGAAAATCGTATCAGTATTTAGATCAAATTGTTAATTTGATGAAAAAAAGCGATTTCAATATGCAAATAATAGGACATACAGATAATGTTGGTTCTGAAGAGTTTAATATGAATTTGTCTAAGAAGCGTGCAGAAGCAGTACATTCTTATTTGATTAAAAACGGGGTGAGTTCTTCCAGACTTTCGTATACTTATTTCGGAATGGAAAACCCAATTGCATCCAATAACACGGAAGAAGGTCGATTAATCAACAGGAGGGTTGAATTTAAAATACTAAACAATTAAAAAAACTATAAATGAATAAATATATTTTTTATATATGCTTTTCTTTCATAATTGCGGGAGTGGCAACTATTGGAGGTTGCTCTGATAGTGGAGATGACACGATAATTGTTCCTAAAATAATGATAGATATAGAGAATCCTCGATTAGTTCAAAGTTCTCTATCTTTTAATAATGGAAAACTTACTACTGGAGATTTGCCTACCCCTACCTCTGGCAACAGGTACCTATCGACAAGCATAAGTTCGATAACTGTAAATTCCGGAGGAACTGTCATTCTTCCTATCATATATGAATTATCGAATTTTATTGAAACTGTTTACATACAGGTCATAGGAGCTGATGGCCAATTTTACACAGTGAAGCCAACATTAGTTCAATCAACAGATGGATTTGGATATATCTCTATTAAAATCCCGGAAAATTTGAGTAATGGACGTTTTTCTATTTGGTACAATATAAAAGATGAATCCGGTAGTTTTAGTAATATTGTTAGTACGGTGGTTGAAGTAACAGATATTGTCGCTTCTTGTGAAAATAGTAGTAGAAGCGGTGCGAGTGGACTAACTTTTACAACTTTATATATCGGTAATGAAGCTGGAAGAGTTGCCATTGACTATGATACTTATTCTATTCCGGATCGCATTGATATATATCAAGGCGAAAAGTGGATAACTGGAACAGGAACAAACCCTAATTCGCCGATACCTCCAATGTGCAATTGTTCTAGCCCATTGCCCGGGTTTGTCGGAAAAAGAGGGACTCTTCAATTTAATTATGACCCCAAGAATGGTAAAAATATTACCATTGTTGTTAGTGGTTGTTTGAATTCAGGAACGAGTTGGAATTGGGTTTTAGCTGAGTCTCCAAGCTGCAAATAGTTATTAAAATGTGTAATAAATTGATTATTTTAAAAAATATGAAAAAGTATTTATTAATGATGGCAATTGCCATATTATCAGCGTGTGTTTTTGTGAGTTGCAGTGATGATGACGACAATAATGTCAGCAAAGATAAAATTGTAGGAACGTGGGAATGTGTTGCCTATGAAGAATGGCTCAAAGAGGATGGGAAAATCACGGAAAGAGAAAATCCGGATAACTACATTGGACGTTATATTGCGTTTGACGCAGATGGTACTTATTTAGGTAATTTCTATGATGACTATTATTCCGATCGTGGGGATTGGCGTTGGAAGGGAAATGAGTTGTGGGGATATGATTCTGATGGCGGAGAACCAATCATATATGGGTCTGTAATACAGCTTGATAATAACTCTTTGGTTTTTGAGGCTTCAGAATCCGAACGATATGACGGAGTCAGATACGAATATTATTCAAAAGTTTCTTTTAAGCGAATCGCAGATAAATAAATTTGGATAACTTCAAAATGCCTTGCAGGGCAAACTCTTAAACATATTAGGGAAAGGCAAACAACTCACAAAGGAGTTTGTTTTCTTCATTTTATATGTTTGAATTGTTAGTAATTTTGCTTGAAAGGCGGAGTGTTGATTGAAATATCTTCTCCGCCTTTCGTTTTGTCTATGCTAAATCGGTAAAAATCAGCGAAATATGTAGTTGTAGGAGCGGGGAATATTGCTGTCCGGAGAAATAAATTTTGATTTCAGAAATTATTTTTTATTTTTGCAAAAGGAATTACTAATAAACTAATTATAGGTGGATGCCGAAAAAACATTAAAAAGAGTAGGCAACTTAAATTTAATTGTATGAAAAAACTGAAAGTAATTTTTGTTTTGTGCTTACTAACTTTAGGCACAATAGGCAGTAGTGCCCAATTAAGTTATGGAGTAAAGGCGGGATTGAACACATCTACGCTAAGTGGTTATTCTGATTTGATAGGCACAGCTGCGGATATGTCAGGGCAAGATATTGATTTTGATACAAAGTATAAACTTGGATTTCATGCCGGAATAATGGCTCAATTGAACTCTCCGGTAAACGGTTTGTTTATTCAATCCGAACTTTTGTATTCATCATTAGGGCTAAAAGTGGAAATGGAAGATGAATCAGAAACTAATAACTTGAATTATATTCAGTTGCCTATTTATGTAGGGTATAAAATTGGTGCCGGAGTAGGTCTGGATATTATTTTAGGAGCAGGTCCTTATTTTGGTTATGGAATATCAGGAACTGGTGATGCTTTTGACATGTTTAATCGTTTTGATTGTGGGCTTTCTGCTATGGGCGGGATACAGTATAATAAAATGCAAATAACTGTTGGTTATGACTTAGGTCTTACCGATAATATGGGAGTTGATGGCTGGAAAACGGCTAAAGTTTTAGCTGGATTCTCTAGTATTTCTAATCGCAATATAAAAGTTTCTGTAGGCTATTTCTTCTAAGTTGATTCAAAAGTTTCTTTTAAGCGAGTTGCAGACAAGTAATTCGCTACAACATCAAAAAGCCTTGCAATATTAAACATTGCAAGGTTTTTTTTATCTACCTTTGTGCGTTTTTTAAGGCATTATAAAAATAAATCAGAATGAAAAGTTTGGCAAGCGATAATAATTCGGGTGTTCATCCATTAATCATGAACGCAGTTGTTGAAGCAAATGAAGACCACGCACTGGCGTATGGTCAAGACCCATGGACGAAGAAAGCTGATAACGAGTTGAAAAAAATCTTTGGTGAAGATATTGAGCCTTATTATGTTTTTAATGGAACGGGAGCGAATGTGCTTGCACTTCAAATTATAACTCGTCCGTTTAATTCCATAATTGCAGCATCCACCGGACACATAAATGTTGATGAATGTGGAGCTCCGACAATGTTTACATCTTGTGCGACAAAAGAAATTCATACGCCGGATGGAAAATTGACAGTCGATTTAATTAAACCTTTTTTGCAAGATTGGGATAATCAGCATCATTCGCAGCCGAAAGTAGTCTATTTATCTCAAGTTACTGAATTGGGAACCGCTTACACGCCGGACGAATTACGTTCGATTTGCCAATTAGCTCACACATATAATATGTATGTTCACATGGATGGCTCGCGTCTCGTCAATGCTTGTGCTTATTTAGGCTTGTCTATGAGAGAATTATCTCGAGATTGCGGAATCGACATTTTGAGCTTAGGAGGAACAAAAAACGGAATGATGATGGGAGAGGCTGTGATTGCTTTTCGACCCGAATTGAATGAATACATGAAGTATTACAGAAAGCAATCAGCGCAATTATATTCGAAAATGCGTTATCATTCGGCTCAATTTGTGCCTTATCTGAGGAATAATTTATGGTTGGAAAATGCATCTCATGCCAATAAAATGGCTCATTTGCTTTATGACAAAATAAAGGATTTTCCTAAAATACAGATTACACAAAAAGTGGAGTCAAATGCCGTTTTTTTCATTATGCCGGAAGATGTGATAAATGAAATGCACAAAACGTTTCCTTTTTATGTTTGGAACCAAAATCGTCATGAAGTTCGCTTAGTTTGTTCTTGGGATACTACAGAGCAAGATATTAATCATTTTGTTACTAAGCTTTCTTCTTATATGCTTTCATAATCATTTAAATTGTCGTAATTTTGCACCGGAAAATATTCAGAGTAAAATAAATTAAAGCTAAGTCTAAAATAATTAATTCAAAGAATGCTAACAGTAGAGAAAATTGGTGGAACTTCGATGTCGCAATTTGGCGATTGTTTGAATAACATTATCAAACGCAACCGCACAGAAGAAAATATGTATAATCGTATTTTTGTGGTTTCTGCATATAATAATGTGACAAATTGGTTGCTTGAGCACAAAAAAACCGGAGAAGCGGGTGTGTATGCGAAATTTTTGAATAATGAAGAGTATGAAACTGCATTGGATGGTTTATGTGACAAATTATTGGAGATAAATAAAGATTTGGAACCGATTGGTTTAAATCTTCCGGAAGCCAATAGCTTTATTGTCTATCGGATTCAACAAGCAAAGACATATCTTTCCTCCATGTATCAAGTGTTGGCATCGGGTTATGTTGAAAAAACAAGCCTTTATTTGGCCGCTCGGGAAATTTTGGCTTCTTTGGGAGAAGCTCATTCTGCTTGGAATTCGGTAAATATTATGAATAACAATGGAATCAATGCGACTTTTATTGACCTTTGCGGTTTTAATGATAATGAACCATTAAGCATTGATGAACGAATCCATAAAGCTTTTCAGAATATAGATTTTTCAAAAACCTTGTGCGTTGCAACAGGTTATACGAAAGGAACAGAAGGGATTATGCGTGCGTTCGACCGGGGCTATTCTGAAGTTACTTTTAGCAAAATAGCTGTAGATGTGAAAGCAGATGAAGCGATTATTCATAAAGAATATCATTTGTCAAGTGCAGACCCGAAATTGGTTGGTATCAATAAATCTATTCCGGTTGGAAAAACCAATTATATTATTGCAGACCAATTAGCAGATGTTGGAATGGAAGCCATTCATCCGAAGGCTGCAAAACCATTGGAATTGGCAGGAGTGAAAATCCGCATTAAAAATACTTTTGAGCCGGACCACCCGGGAACAATAATTTCGAATGATTATGTTTCTCCAACGCCTAAAATTGAAATTGTTTCGGGAACAGATAAAGTGCTTGCATTTGAAGTTCACGACCCATTGATGGTAGGAGAGGTGGGATATGATTTGAAAATTATGCAAATCATGCTAAAACATAAGGTTAGCTATATTCTTAAATCAACAAACGCCAACAGTATCACGATGGTTGTTTGGGATAATCCGAAAGTGCATAAAATGCTGGCAGAAATGGAAACTGCAGTTTATCAATTGACTACTAAGCCGGTGGCAATTGTTTGCGCAATGGGAACAAATATTGCTCATCCGGGATTCCTATTTAAAGGAGCAAAAGCATTGTGTGATAACAATATAAATATCGACTGTTTCGGACAATCATTGAAACAAGTAAATATGCAATTCGTGATTTCTCGCGATAGATATGGAGATGCTGTGAAAGCGTTAAACGATGCTCTTTGTGTTGATAACTAAATAGCATTATGGGTTTCAATTTTCAGGATTTTTTAAGTGCATTTATTGTACTTTTTGCTATTATTGATGTTGTTGGTTCATTGCCTATCTTTTTTGATTTGAAGAAGAAAAATAAAAGTTTCAGCGCGATTAAAGCGTCATTCTTTTCTTTTCTTATTCTGATTGTCTTCTTTTTTATTGGAGAAGGTATCTTGAAATTGTTTAGCGTTGATTTTAGTTCTTTCGCCATTGCCGGTTCGTTAGTGATTTTTGTCATTGCGTGTGAGCTGACTTTTGGTGTTGAAATATTCAAAATCGACAATCCTCAAGGCAGTGTGACCATTGTTCCAATTGTTTTTCCTCTTTTGGCAGGTCCCGGAGCATTTACGGCACTTCTTTCATTGAAGGCAGAATACTCTACTTTCTTGATTCTTACGGCTTTGTTTCTGAATATGGTCATTGTTTATTTTGTTCTTCAAAATGTCAATCGAATAGAAAAACTTTTCGGTCAAGGAGGCGTTTATGTCCTTCGTAAATTCTTTGGCATAATTTTGTTGGCTATTTCAGTAAAACTTTTTACAAGTAATATCGCATCTTTATTAGGTAATTAAAATCGATTTCTCTACTTTTTTGAAAATATAAAAACGTGTATGGATTGGTTAGTTGATTTGTTTTGGGGCGATGGAGTCGCTCACACCGTTTTATTATTTGCCGCAGTTATTGCATTGGGCATTTCTCTTGGAAAAATCAAAATATTTGGTGTTTCATTAGGTATCACTTTTGTGCTTTTTGTCGGAATTTTACTGGGTCATTTTGGATTTAAGATAAATCATGATATTTTACATTTCATGAAGGAATTCGGATTGATTCTATTTGTGTACTCTGTTGGATTGCAAGTTGGTCCGAGCTTTTTCGCTTCTTTTAAAAAAGGAGGAATTACGCTTAATATGTTGGCAATGAGCGTTGTCTTTTTAGGCGTAATTACTACAATTGTCCTTCATTATTTGACCGAAATACCCATGCAAACAATGGTCGGCATTTTATCGGGAGCTGTGACTAATACTCCCGGATTAGGTGCTGCGCAACAAACATATACCGATTTGAATGGAGTAGGGGATTCTACTATCGCAATGGGATATGCAGTTACCTATCCGCTTGCTGTTGTTGGAATTATCTTGTCTATTCTTTTGATGAAGTATATCTTTAGAGTAAACATGGATAAAGAAATTGACGATTTGAATCAACATTCGTTGAATAAAGATGACCATATCGAACTGATTTCGTTGGAAGTAACTAATCCTGCAATTTATGGCAAAACGATTGGTGAAATTCATCGATTGATTGAACGTAAATTCATTGTTTCAAGAGTTCTTCATTTGAATAATGAACAAATAGAAATTGCGTGTTCCAAAACGGTTCTAAACGAAAAAGATAAAATTTTTGTGGCAACCACTCCTAAGAATATGAAGGTTGTAGTTGCGTTTTTAGGTAGTCCGATTGAAATGGGACAGGCCGAATGGGATATGTTGGATACTCATTTGGTTTCTCGCAGAATATTGATTACTAAATCGGGAATAAATGGAAAGACAATTCGACAACTTAATTTACGTAGTAATTTTGGTGTAAATATTACTCGCGTAAATCGTTCCGGAGTAGATTTGATTGCTGACCCAAGCTTGGAATTGCAACTTGGAGACCGCGTAACGGTTGTTGGGGATGAGAATGCGATAAAAGGTAGTGTAGAACGATTTTTGGGTAACCAATTGAAACGTTTGAATGAACCGAATTTGGTTCCTATATTTATTGGAATCTTTTTAGGTGTTTTGTTGGGAAGTATTCCTTTTTATTTTCCGGGCATTCCTCAGCCGGTAAAATTAGGTTTGGCCGGTGGACCTTTAGTTGTCGCTATTTTAATCAGTATATTCGGACCTCGCTATCATTTGGTAACTTATACAACGATGAGTGCTAATTTGATGTTGAGAGAAATTGGAATTTGTTTGTTCCTTGCTTGTGTTGGAATTGGCGCGGGAGAAAACTTTGTCTCAACGATTGTTCATGATGGTGGATTGAATTGGATTGGTTATGGAATTATTATAACACTTCTTCCTTTATTAATTGTGGGAACGGTTGCGCGTCTTGTTTTCAAGATAAATTATTATACTTTGATGGGATTATTGGCAGGAAGTACAACAGACCCGCCGGCATTGGCTTATTCAAATGCTACTTCCGGAAATGATGCTCCTGCGGTGAGTTATGCAACGGTATATCCACTCACGATGTTTTTGCGTGTGCTTACGGCGCAATTATTAATATTGCTTTTCTGTTGAGTCAGATAGCCTATTCATGTATGATTATGGCATGGCGACTATCAATAGAACGCGGATAAAGCGGATTGGGCGGATAAACGCGGATTTTATTTTTTATTATCCGCGTTTATCCGCCCAATCCGCGTTCTATTTTAATTCTAAAACAAACTGAGTTCCAATTGAGTATATTTATTTTCTCCCGATTCATTAGATGCGTTGCTTATTCCCAAGCCCAACAATCGGATGGGCTGTTTGGACAAATCAACTTGTTTCATTAATTCTTTGCCAATTTCCCACAAAAAATGAAAATCTGCTATTTGCTGTGAAATCGTTTTACTTCTTGTTATAATTTTGAAGTCAGCATATTTAATCTTAACTGTAACCGTTTTTCCGTGAAACTGCTCTTTCTTTACACGTTCCATAACCTCTTTTGCTAAATGATACAACTCAACATTCAGTAACATTAAATTATCTTTATCTTGTGCAAAAGTTGTCTCCGAACTAATCGATTTAGTTATTCGGATTGGGTCAACTTCCCGATAATCAATCCCTCTGGCATTAAGATAAAAAGCATGTCCAACTTTTCCGAAGAGACGAACAAGCTCTGTTTCGGATAATTGCTTCAAATCATATCCTGTAAAAATATTATGTTCATGCATCTTTTTTGCCGTGACTTTTCCAACGCCAAAAAAACGTTCGATTTTTAGATTTTCCGCAAACTTTTCTGCTTCTTCCGGCAGAATAGCAAAAAATCCGTCAGGCTTTTGATAATCAGATGCAATTTTTGCCAAAAACTTATTAATAGAAACTCCTGCAGACGCGCGTAATCCGGTTTTGTCGAATATTTTCTGCTTGATTTCTTTCGCGATAAGTGTTGCAGAAGGATTATTCTTGGAATTTTTGGTCACATCCAAAAAGGCTTCATCCAGCGACAAAGGTTCAACCAAATCCGTGTATTCCAAAAAGATTTCCTGAATTTGATTGGATGCTTCGTGATACGCATCAAAACGCGGGGGAACAAAAATTAAATGTGGACATTTTTTCTTGGCTGTTAACGAAGGCATGGCTGAATGTACGCCATATTTTCGCGCTTCATAGCTGGCTGTAGATACCACGCCTCGCGCTTCGGAATGTCCGACTGCCACCGGTTTTCCGCGCAACGCTTTGTTATCTCGCTGTTCAACAGAAGCATAAAAGGCATCCATGTCGATATGAATAATTTTCCTCACTCACAAAAAATTTGCACAAAGGTATTAATAAGAATTATAAATTATGAATTAAGAATTAAGAATTGCGCGAAGCGACACTTTTGTTGGTTTCTTGTTGGTCTCGCTGGTGCGGATTTGCAATTCGTGCCTTTAATCTCTGTTTATAATTCTAAATTTGTGTCAGCGATTTTTGTGTATTTTTGCAATTTTCGGCATGTTTTTTGATTTCTAGTTTGGCTATTGAATTAATAAAAAACAAAAATGAACTTTTTCTCAACAAATAATGACATTTCTAATAAATTTAACGTTCAAAGTTTGGATGTTAGAATTAATTTATTAGAGAGAGAGAGAGAGAGAGACTCACCTTTTAAATTCATTTAAACCGTGCGCGCGTATATGCGCGAAATATAATCATTTACATTTAATATTCAAAGAGA
>JGI996J12353_1000380_pt1 | contig 11189 bp, 10 predicted proteins | sample IntmicLarv5ML5BL_FD_12353 | JGI IMG/M metagenome (IMG submission 12353) | reverse complement strand
AAAGAATGGTATGATGTAATAGGTGAAAAAACAGTTGCTGATGCTGTTCTTGACAGATTAGTACATCAATCTCTGAGAGTCGAACTATATGGTGAGTCGTTAAGAAAACAAAAACTTAATGATTAATACAAATAAATGTTTATTTTTGTGAAATAATATCAAGTAGAATTACCCCATAATGAACAATTATCTACATGAAAAATCAATGCTGAAAACTACCTCTTCTGAAAAGAACTATAAGGGGTCAATTTGAATAGGAACTAGGGGACTAGTTTGATAGGAATATCCACATGACTGCTATTTCCGTTTTCTTGTCTTTTATCTCGCCGTTCTCGACTTTTTTGTGATGTATATATTTATCTGTTTTAATGTATTCAGCCTTTCTGTTGTGAGTGCAACGGATATAAATTAAATAATATCCATCAGTCCTTAAATACCTTGCTACTGCTTTAAATGTTGCCATATAAATACGTCTTTTTTATAAAACAATTTGTAAACATTCTATTTCACTTGTGCATTTGCAGTCTCTCAGAAGTGTTTTTCTGATACGGATTTGTATCAAAATAACATAAAAAGAGGTTGCTGTAAATATGCAACCTCTTAATTATCAACAAAATATTCGTTGTGATCTGGGTGGGATTCAAACCCACGACCTTCAGAACCGGAATCTGACGCTCTATTCACTAAGCTACCAAACCGAAACGATGCAAAAGTATATATTATCATCTACTATACCAAAAGTCGTAAAGCCCTATTCAGGGCAAATGCATCTAATCTATATCGAAAAAAGCTCTCGATATAGATTAGATACGTTTGCCCTTATGTCTTATTATTATGCTTCTGACTATTTGAAAGCATTTGGCTGTTGATTGCTTGCACTTTGTAAAGAATGTCGTCGTTCGGAGGCAATCTATATCGCTAAAAATAATATCTTTGCTGTCAGTAACATAAATAATAAAGGCATTACTATTAAATGAGTTATTTGATAAAACCACAAGGGTATAAGGCTATACTTAACCTCTCCCAAACTGAATTGGGTATTAAGAAAATAAAAGATTTTTTTCAACAGAATATATCCTCAGAGCTTCGCCTTCGACGCGTTACCGCACCATTGTTTGTCCTTAAAGGACTCGGTATTAATGATGACTTGAATGGAACGGAGAGGGCTGTCACTTTTCCTGTTAAGGATTTGAACGACGGACTTGCCGAGATTGTTCATTCGCTTGCTAAGTGGAAGCGTTTAACTCTCGCAGACTATGATATCGAAGAGGGATTCGGGATTTATGCAGATATGAACGCAATCCGCTCAGACGAGGAATTGGGCAACCTTCATTCCTTATATGTAGACCAATGGGATTGGGAAAGAGTTATGGACGAAGGCGAACGCACTGTTGAGTTTCTCAGAGAAACGGTCGAGCGTATCTACGCTGCGCTTGTGCGTACCGAATACCTTGTTTATGAAATGTTCCCTCAGATTAAGCCGATTCTTCCTAAGCGGATATATTTTATTCATTCTGATGATTTATTGAACAAGTATCCTACTCTTAGTGCTAAAGAGCGCGAAGACAAAATCACTAAGGAGCATGGTGCTGTCTTTATTATAGGTATCGGCGGAAAGCTGAGCAATGGTGAGAAACACGACGGACGTGCGCCGGACTATGACGATTGGTCGACCGTTGCAGAGAATGGTCAGCTAGGCTTGAATGGCGACTTATTAGTATGGGATACTGTTCTCAATCGTTCGATGGAGCTTTCATCTATGGGAATACGTGTTAACAAGGAGGCATTGCTTCGCCAATTGGAGATAACAGGAGAAGAAGCTCGCAAGAGTTTATTCTTCCACCAAAGACTACTTAATGGCGAATTGCCTCAAAGCATCGGCGGTGGGATAGGGCAGAGCCGCCTGTGTATGTTCTTCCTCCGCAAAGCTCACATTGGCGAGATACAAGCAAGCATCTGGCCGAGCGATATGCGCAAAGAAGCGAAAGCTGCAGGAATGCATTTAATATAGATTATATGGATGTCAAGATAGAAAAAAGCTGGAAAGAGCAACTAGCAGGAGAGTTCGAAAAGGAATACTTCCGCAGTCTGACGGGTTTCGTCAGACAAGAATACACTCAACATACCGTGTATCCTCCGGGGAAAGAGATATTCAATGCCTTCGAGCATTGCCCGTTCGACAAGGTGAGGGTCGTCATTCTCGGACAGGACCCTTATCACGAACCAGGGCAGGCGCACGGACTATGCTTCTCCGTAAAGGAAGGCATACGGATTCCTCCGTCGCTCGTCAATATATATAAGGAGATTGCGGACGACTTAGGTAAGCCTGTTCCATCCTCCGGGAATCTCACTCGCTGGGCAGATCAGGGCGTGCTGCTGCTCAACGCCACACTTACCGTAAGAGCGCATCAGGCAGGTTCTCATCAGAACAAAGGCTGGGAAGCCTTCACCGATGCCGTAATCCATCGCCTTGCCGAGCAACGTAAAAATATTGTATATATATTGTGGGGCTCGTACGCACAAAGGAAAGGCGCATTCATCGACGAGTCGGCAAACCTTGTGCTGAAGTCCGTCCACCCATCTCCATTATCCGCACACAGAGGCTTCTTCGGCAATAAACATTTCAGCAAAGCAAACGACTACCTGACGTCCGTCGGACAAGCTCCGATTGAGTGGTAGGTCGTGTCTTGTTCGTCGAGATGCTGCCTCTTGTTTCTCGAGCGATGCAACAGTGACAACTACCTTTTACAGATAAGCTTTTGCCAAACTGACGATAGGAAGCCCATGCCGTAGGCTGTTAGTTGTATGAACGAGGCTGGTATTGACAGTAGTGCTACGGACAGATTCTTATTAAGGATGAGGGAGTGGATGAAGATTATCATCATATAGAATATCGGCAGAGTCAATGCGTAAAGACAGAAGACGGACGAGAGCAGAACGAAGGCTAAGCCGAGCGTGAAGAGCGCAGGCAGGCAGTGCACGAGCTTCAACGAAGTCGGGTATTTGAGGTAGAGGTCGATGCGCGCATGACCTGAGTGATTTACCTGTCTGAAAAATTGCGCGAAGCTGGTACGGCGCTTATGATACACCCATGCCTCGTCAAGGTAGCAGCATTTATATCCTCCTTCAAAGATGCGGATGCTGAAATCGATGTCTTCGCCATAACGCATATTCGAAAATCCTCCGAGCGCAAGGTAGACTTCCCTTTTTATTCCCAGATTAAAACTACGAGGGTAGAATTTGTCCAGTTTCTTCTTGCTACCACGTATTCCGCCGGTGGTGAAGAACGAAGTCATCGAGTAGTTAATCGCCTTTTGTATTGTTGAGAATGTCGAGTGCGCCTTGTCGGCTCCTCCATAAGCATCAGCGTTTGTTTCGCCGAAAGCCTTTGTCACATTCTCAAGATACGAGGGCGGAATGATGCAATCGGAATCGAGAATAACAACATACTCGCCTGTGCTATACTGTACGCCATAGTTTCGAGCTCCACCAGGTCCACGATTCTCTATATTGAAATATCGGACACTTAGTTTTTCCTCATACTTATCGACAATATCCTTGCATGGAATCTTTGAGCCATCCTCAACGATGACTACCTCAAAGTCAGTATAAGTCTGCGCCGTCAGGCTTTCCAGCAATTCGTCCACTTCGTCGGGACGATTATATACAGGTATTACAAGTGAGTATGTTGCCATATTTGGTTAGTATCTGTAGTGGTCTGCTTTGTATGGTCCTTCAACAGGAACGCCTAAATAGTCAGCTTGCTCTTTTGTCAGCTTGGATAGCTTTACCCCGATACGCTCAAGGTGCAGGCGAGCTACTTCCTCGTCAAGATATTTTGGCAAGCGATAAACGCCTACTTCATACGGTTTGCTCCAAAGATCTATCTGTGCAAGCACTTGGTTTGTAAAAGAGTTACTCATCACAAACGAAGGGTGACCTGTGGCACAACCCAAATTAACCAAACGTCCTTCGGCAAGCAGGAATATTGAGTTTCCTGTCGGGAATGTATATTTATCTACCTGAGGTTTGATGTTCGTATGCTTGATGTTTGGATAATTAACCAGATTGTCAACCTGTATCTCGTTGTCGAAGTGACCGATGTTGCAAACAATCGACTGATCGTTCATCTGCGCCATGTGTTGGATTGTGATGATGTCACAGTTTCCTGTTGTTGTGATAAAGATGTTTCCTTCTTTAACAGCTTCTTCCATTGTGGTTACCTCAAAGCCTTCCATTGCTGCCTGAAGAGCACAAATCGGGTCGATTTCCGTAACGATAACTCGTGCGCCATAAGTACGCATCGAGTGAGCGCATCCTTTACCAACATCGCCATATCCGGCTACGACTGCTACTTTTCCGGCAATCATAACGTCAGTCGCACGCTTGATACCGTCGGCAAGCGATTCTCTACAGCCGTATAGGTTGTCGAACTTTGATTTTGTAACGGAGTCATTCACGTTGATAGCAGGGACAAGCAATTCACCGCGTTCCATCATTTGATACAAACGATGCACGCCTGTGGTTGTTTCTTCGGAAACGCCTTTCATTTCAGCCACTGCGCGAGTCCAACGTCCGTTGTCTTCGTTCAGTATTCTTTTTAATGTATCGAGTATTACTTGCTCTTCGTGATTACTTCCCTTGCGATTTATTGTTTCAGCGTCTTTCTCGGCGCGATATCCCCAATGTACAAGTAGTGAAGCGTCGCCGCCATCGTCAACAATCATCTGAGGACCTTTTCCGTCCGGGAATCTCATCGCCATATCTGTACACCACCAATAGTCTTCCAACGTCTCGCCCTTCCATGCAAAAACAGGAACTCCCGCTGCTGCGATTGCTGCTGCGGCATGGTCTTGCGTAGAGAAGATGTTGCAGCTTGCCCAGCGTACATCTGCGCCTAAAGCGACAAGGGTTTCGATTAGCACAGCCGTTTGGATAGTCATGTGTAGCGATCCTGTGATACGTGCGCCTTTAAGAGGTTTACTCTCGCCATACTTTGTGCGTAGCGCCATCAAGCCCGGCATTTCATGCTCCGCTATTTCGATTTCTTTTCTTCCAAACTCAGCTAAAGACATATCTGCCACTTTGTAGGACAGATTTGTTGGATATAATTCTGACATAGATCTTATTATTATTGTTTCTGGACACAAAGGTAGTAAAATAAGAAAGGGACTCAAAGTCCCTTAATGCTTACTCCGGTACAATCCCTTGCGCTGCGAGCAACTGTAGACTGAGGTCTTTCAGCTTAAACTTCTGAATCTTCCCACTTCCTGTCATTGGGAAACTCTCGATGAAGAATATGTACTTCGGTATTTTATGCCTTGATATTTGTCCGCGACAGAACTCCTTTACATCATCTTCTGTAATAGTTGAGCCTTCCCGCAGAATGATAAATGCGCCGACCTCTTCACCATACTTGTTTGAAGGCACGGCTGCGACTTGTACATCCTTGACTTCTGGAAGTTTGTATAAGTATTCTTCTATCTCACGAGGATAGATATTCTCTCCTCCGCGTATGATCATGTCTTTTATACGTCCTGTGATATGGAAATAGCCATCTTCATCACGAATCCCAAGGTCTCCACTATGTAGCCAACCGTCCTTGTCGATAACTTCGGCAGTAGCTTGTGGGTTCTTGTAATATCCTTTCATGACGAGATAACCACGACAGCAGATTTCACCTTGTACGCCTGTCGGACAATCTTCTCCTGTTTCAGGGTCTACGACGCGAACTTCTGTGAATGGATATTCCTGTCCTACTGTTGTGCATCGTTGTTCGAATGTGTCGGTGACAACAGAGTGCGTCATTCCCGGCGAACTCTCTGTCAGTCCATATACACTTGTTATATGCGTGACGTGCATCTTCTCTGTAACCGCCCTCATCAATTCAATCGGACATAAAGCACCTGCCATTATTCCTGTCCGCAGAGAGGTAAGGTCGAACATATCAAACATCGGATGATTCATCTCAGCAATAAACATCGTAGGCACACCATATAATATAGAGCATCGCTCTTTGTGAATAGAGGCGAGAACAAGAAGCGGATTAAACCGTTCGACCATAACCTGCGTGCAACCATGCGTCAGACAAGCCATTGTAGCCAATACCACACCAAAACAATGGAACAATGGGACGCAACAGCAGAGCTTATCGTCAGCCGTAAAGTTCATACCCTCTCCTGTGAAGAATCCGTTGTTCGTTATATTATGGTGTGTCAGCATAACGCCTTTAGGGAAGCCTGTTGTTCCCGAAGTGTACTGCATATTCACAACATCATGACAACCGACTTTCGACTTGGATTCAATCAGCACTTCGTCGCTTACGTGATTTCCCAATAACAATAGCTCAGGCGTATTGTACATTCCCCGAAACTTCTCTTGCCCGATATAAATAACGTTCTTCATTTCAGGGAATCGCTCGCTTTTGAGGAAGCCTCTTTGGCTATTCTTCAACTCCGGCAACATCTTATAGACCATGTCTACATAATTACCATCGAATACTCCATCTGTTATGCAAAGCGTATGAATGTCTGCATTCTCAACAAGGAATTCAAGCTCGTGTTGCTTGTAATTAGTATTTACCGTAACCAAGATTGCTCCTATCTTGGAGCAGGCATAAAGGAATGTAAGCCAATCAGGCACGTTTGTCGCCCAGATGCCTACGTGCGAACCTTTCTCAACTCCTATAGAGAGCAAGCCTTTAGCCATTTTGTCAACGCGTTCGTCGAAAGACTTCCAAGTGAATCTCAAATCGCGGTCGGAATAAACAATGTACTCTTTGTCGGGAGTCGCCTTTGCCCAATACTCTAACCATTGCCCAATCGTTTTATCTTGTAATGTCATTTTATTTCGATTTAGATTGGAGTGTAGATAACCCCGATGATCTTAGCTTTCTTTCCTGATACTGCGTGTACATGATGTTCTACGATAGAGTCATAATAAATGCTATCGCCTTCTTCCAAAACGTATGTGTCTTTTCCGTAGTTTATTTCGACAGAGCCTTCCAAGACATAGATAAACTCTTCGCCTTCGTGTGTTGATAGAACGAAACCTGATTTTTCAGCTGTATCTATGTCAATAAGGAATGGCTCCATGTGACGCCCTGATTTATCGTGAGAGAGTGAATTGTATGTCATGTTCTTATTCACCTTCATGCTGTCGGCGGTGCTCTTCTTACGAGTTATTACAGGACCTAATTCTTCGTGGTCGTCCATAAATGTCCCAAGACGTACGCCAAGTGCACGAGAGATCTTAATCAATGGTGCAAGAGAAGGTATATCCATATTACTCTCAATGTGTTCAATAGATTCGATGCTCAATCCCGAGCGTTCAGCAAGATCCTGAATAGTTAGTTGTTGTAGTTCGCGTATACTTTTAACTTTCGCTCCTACCTCTTTGTTTTCTTTCATAACTTCTATAATAGTATGTATTCTTAATAATTCATAATCTTAGAGGATAAAAATACATCAATTTTTATATTTACAGCGCATTAATGTGATAATTTCAGGATAACGAGCAATGGCAGACGAGAGTTGTATGTCTCGGATGGCTTCTTTAATTAATGTATCTTTACCGACTAAAATAGAACAATATGAATCCGATAGATATAATCGAGAAATACTACAATACGGAGTCTGATGCATATCGGATTTTAATTACACACAGTCGTAATGTCGCAGACAAAGCATTGTCAATAGCAGCAATGCACCCTGAATGGAATCTTGATACAACCTTTATTGAGGAAGCGGCTATGCTGCACGACATCGGCGTATTCCTCTGCAATGCTCCGTCAATTGATTGCTACGGAGAGGCGGAATATATATGTCATGGTTATATGGGAGCCGAATTAGTTCGAAAAGAAGGATTCCCCCGCCATGCTCTCGTCTGCGAACGCCATACAGGAACAGGCATTACCCTTGCAATGATTGAAGAGCGAGGCTTGCCATTGCCCCATCGTGATATGCAGCCGGTATCAATAGAAGAGCAGTTAATCTGCTTCGCAGACAAGTTTTTCAGCAAAACACATCTTAATGAAGAGAAGTCTGCCGACAAAGTCATGCAAGGATTATCTAAATATGGAGAAGAAACTACAGGCCGCTTTGACGAGTGGTGTAAACTCTTTTTAGGATAATAAAACGCAGTTGTAGCGGTAATTTGTTATACATTTGCAACTTAAATAGCAAAGAGGCACTTAATGTTTTTGAATTACAGAGTTCTTATTCTCCTTTTAATCATACTTGGATACAGCCTGTCTGTTCCTGCGCAGGATCTTCCTGCTCAGGCGGATAGCACGGGTATCGCTCCTATGGAGACGGCTCAGCCTCAGAGAACCGGATTGGATGCCCCTGTAAGCTATCAAGCAAAGGACTCTATCGTAATCACCTTCGAGAACAAGGCTTATCTGTACGGAGAAAGCCAGGTAAGATACCAACAAATAGAACTGCAATCCGAACAAATAGTGATGGATATGGATAGCAGCCTTGTCTTTGCGACCTATGGATTGGATTCGTTAGGACTTGAGTTTGGTTATCCTCTTTTTAGAGATGGCGACCAACCGTATGAGTCAAAGTCAATGCATTATAACTTCAAGACAAGTAAGGGATTTATCACAGACGTTATCACTCAGCAAGGCGAAGGCTATGTCACTTCAGGCAGAACGAAGAAGATGGAGGACGATGCCTTGAACATGGTGGGAGGGCGGTATACAACCTGTGACGACCATGATCATCCTCACTTCTATATCCACATGACCCGAGCAAAGGTTAGACCTAAGAAAGATATCGTTACCGGACCTGTGTATCTTGTTCTTGAAGATGTTCCTCTTTTCCCGATAGGATTGCCGTTCGCCTTTTTCCCATTCACAAGCTCGTATTCCTCAGGTGTGATTATGCCGACATGGGGAGATGAGTCTACGCGTGGATTCTTCCTGCGTGATGGTGGTTATTACTTTGCTTTGAACGACTATATGGACTTGGCGGTTACCGGACAATTATACACAAAAGGCTCGTGGGGACTTTCCGCACGTTCGGCTTACAAGAGACGTTATCATTATTCTGGCAGTTACGATATCGCCTATCAGGTAACGAGTATGGGAGATATTATAAACGGCGTGCAAATGCCTGGTTATTCTAAACTGAAGGATTTTAAGATTAATGCCTCGCACTCGCAAGACCCTAAGTCGAATCCTTTCCGCACAATATCTGCAAGTGTTAACTTCTCGACAAGCAGTTACGACCGAAATAGCTCCAATGGTACGCTTCATTCTTCCAGCGGAGGATTCTCTGACGCTACGCAGAATAATAAGAGTTCTACGGTAAACATCACGCAACGCTTCCCTAATAACCCGTTTACATTATCGGGAACAATGAGCGTGAACCAGCGTATGCAGGACTCGTCTCTTGCGGTAACTCTGCCTGATATTAATATTGCAATGAGTCGTATCTTCCCCTTCAAGCGTAAAAACGTTCTTGGAGCAGAGCGTTGGTATGAAAAGATATCAATGCAGTACACAGGCTATCTACGTAACAGCATTAACACGAAGGAAGATTTAATCCTTAAATCAAATCTTGTGAAGGATTGGAACAATAACATGGTACACAGGATTCCTGTGAGCGCAACCTTCTCAATGTTTAATCACTTGAACATAACACCCGGATTTAATTACGAAGAAAGCTGGCACTCGCGCAAGGTGATGCGTGAATATGATATGTCAAGGGATATGCTAACGCCGGCTGATACGATATATGGATTCCACCGTCAATACAGCTATAATGCTTCCGTTGCGGCATCGACCACTATGTATGGTAATTTCAAGCCGCTGCCTTTCCTCGGCAACAAGGTGGAAATGATACGCCATAGAATGGAGCCGTCGGTTTCTTTCAGTGTCGCTCCCGGCTTTGAAGATCCTCGTTACGGGTTCTATGACCATCAATACTACACCGACATGAACGGTCGCGGTCAGGTTCAGGTGTATTCTCCCTTTGAAGGTCAGCAAGGCATTTCGCCGAACAGAAACAGACAGGGAAATATCGGCTTCTCTGTCAACAATAATTTAGAGATGAAGATACGCTCGGACAGAGACTCTACAGGCTTTAGGAAAATCAGCCTTATCGACAATCTCGGAATAAGCACAGGTTATAATATGGCGGTCGATTCCTTCAAGTGGAGCGACATCAATGTGTCTATGAGATTAAAGCTAACGAAAAGCTACACGCTTAATCTTACCGGACGATTTGATACATATACTTACCGATACGATGCTGAGACGAACACTTTGCGTCCGGTAGACGTCACTCGCTTTCAGGCTGGGAAAGGCTTCGGTCGTTTGCGCTCTACGAGTATGAGTTATTCCCACACCTTCAACAATGAATTCTTCAGAAGACTATTCGCAAGAGAGGAACAAACGGTGGCGAACAATCCGTCGTCTACATCCGAACAACCACTCGAAGGCGAAGAAGCAACAACCACCGGAAGTGGACGATTAAGACAAAACCAGCAACGCGATAGCGGCGAAATGGATATGTACGGCTATTACAAAAATGGAATGCCGTGGAGCCTGTCCTTCAACTACAGCATGGGGTTGAACTACGACCCAAGAAACATAGATATACAGAAAGAAGAATATAAGTATAGGATAACTCACACACTTAGTTTCAACGGGAATATGCAGCCTACTAAGAATTGGAGATTCAACTTCAATGCGTCTTACGACGTTGAAACGCGCCGTATCCCTCACATGAATTGCAGCATCACACGCAATCTGCACTGTTGGCAAATGACGGCAAGCGTAGTTCCTGTCGGTCCATATAAATCCTACTCTTTCTCAATCGCCGTAAACTCATCCTTACTGCGAGACCTAAAATGGGATCAACGAAGCAACTACCGCGACGGACAACAATGGTATTAATTCAGTAGTTAGTTGTAATTTGTAGAAGAACCCGGTAGCGGGTTTTACAGGCGTGTCTGTCGTGGAGTTCCTGACAGCATTCTGAAAAAAGTTACGCCCAAAGGTTTGCGTTTTAAAAGATTAAAAATATCTTTGCACTCACACACATGGAAATAAAACAAAAAAATATCACCTTTTTAGCACAATTCTGCTCCTCAGATTTGGTCGTNTCATCTAATTTATTAGAGAGAGAGAGAGAGAGAGAGAGAGAGAGAGAGAGAGAGAGAGAGAGAGAGAGAGAGAG
>JGI996J12353_1000379_pt1 | contig 11195 bp, 8 predicted proteins | sample IntmicLarv5ML5BL_FD_12353 | JGI IMG/M metagenome (IMG submission 12353) | reverse complement strand
TGAAAAAAATGAAAGCTTCGAGAAGGTCAATGGCGATGGATTATGCGATACGTGAAGTAACCGTACCTGCAGCAGCCGCCGCCAAAAGAGGCATGAAGCTTTACAATTTCAATATTGGCGATCCGAACAAATGGGATTTCGAGACGCCGGAGTATTTCAAGGCCACACTCAGAGAGGCGGTCGACAGGACCGACAACGGATACGGTGATTCACAGGGAGATCTGGCATTGAGGGAAGCAATAGTCGAGAGAGAGCGCGAGAAACATGGTGCGGTCATCGAGGCTAAGGACATCTACATAACAAGTGGCGTAAGCGAAGGGATCAATGTAACATTGGCAACCTTGCTTGAACCGGGAGACGAGGTTCTGATTCCCGGGCCGGGATACCCTTCATACAGCCAGTACATCGGATTCCACGGAGGAGTAGGCATTCCCTACAGACAGATAGAAGAGGAAGATTGGAAACCCGATGTGGATGCGATAAGAAAAAGCATATCGAAGAAGACGAAGGCGATAGTGGTGATAAACCCGAACAATCCGACCTCAGCTGTCTATGACGAAAAAACGATCAGAGCGATAGGGGATATAGCCGCTGAACATCAGGTGCCTTTGATATCGGATGAGATATACGATAAGTTGGTATTTGACGGAGATTTCTTTTCGGCATCGGAACTTCCATCAGATGTTCCTCGGATAATATTCAACGGATTTTCTAAGGTCAATCTCATGCCCGGATGGAGAGAAGGATACTGTTACTTCATGGATGAGACAGGTCTCATGGACGAGATCAGGGAAGGAATGATGAAGCAATTCCGTGCAAGGATATGTCCAAACGTTCCATGTCAGGAAGCTGCGAGGGCATCGCTTCAGGGACCACAGGATTACATTGTGGATATGAACAACAGATTGAAGAAAAGAGGGGATTTCTCATACAAGAGGCTGAATGAGATCCCCGGCATATCTACCAATAAAGCCAAAGGAGCATTCTACATGTTCCCGAAAGTGGAATTGACCGATTGGAAGACCGATAAGGACTTTGTCATCGATCTTATCAACGAAGAAGGAGTTGTTTTAGTCCATGGATCGGGATTCTGCAGCACATACGGACAAGGACATTTCAGAACCATTCTCCTGCCTCCGCTGGAGGTACTTGAGGAAGCTTACGATAAGCTGGAGAGATTCATGATCAGGCACAGGAAATGATCAGAGGTTGATGACGGTTTCACATCCTTCTTCGATCATGAGCTCTTTGGTCTCTTTGTCGCATGTGAAAAGTATGATCTGTGTATCCTTGGACGCATCGATGAGGGCCTTACAACCTCCTTTTTTTCTTTTTGAATCGAATGTCAGAAGAACATCGTCCAGTAATATCGGCATTTGTTCTTCCGACAACTCCTTCGCGATCGCAAGTTTAATGGACAACTTGATCTGATCTCCGAGACCGGAACTCCATTGTCCTTCCGTCTTTCCTTCGTTTCCCGATATCACGGAGATGTCGGAACTGCGGGGATCGATGTTCAATCCGTATCTTCCTTCGGTCATCATTTTTACATATCTGTCCGCTGCAGTGATCACTCCAGGTTGCACCGTGCAATAAAGATCATCACAAGCAGAATCAATGATGCTCATCGCAAGTGCCAGCGTACCCCATCTTTTTGCCAGATCCGCGATCTCGGAATGCAGAGAGGCGCGGGAATCCATAAGTCTTTCCCGTTCGTCATCGTTCAATATTGTTTTCATTTCAGAGGTTATTTCCCAAAGGCGTTTGTCGGAATCAGATATTTCCGTGGAGACGTTCATCAGTTCGAGTGTTCCTTCTTCGATCACTGTATCCGGATCGTATCCTGATCGACTTATACTCTCATTAAGTTCAGAGATCCGTCGTTCGAGGATCAGTCTTTCTTCCCGTTGTTTGTTCAATGTCAGGAATTGTTCTTCACCGCCAAAGGCAGATACGAACAATCCCAGATCCGCTTTGGCATTTTTTACGTTACGATCAGCATCATTTTTCTCAAGATCCAATCTTCTGTACTCTTGGCTTTTATCAAGAAGATCGGACAGGAAGGCAACATCGATCGTAAAAGAAGATCGTTCCGCGTTCAATTGCGACATTACGTCTGCAAGGGCCTTTTCCAAGGAGGCTATCTCTTCATTCACTATTTTCAAGGCATTATTGTTATCATAGGAGCCGGCATTGTTTGTCGATCCTGTTTTGTTATCAGGCCTTCGAAGGCTCAGGAAAAGCCCGATTGGAATCAATATGACAGGAGCAAAAAGAATGTATATGCCGGTAATGAAAGCTGCAACAGTGGAAAGCGCTCCGAATAATATCAGGATGTACCCTACGATATTATTGTCCCTGATGGGTTTTTCTTGTGATAGAGGGACATTTGAAGGCATTGCGTTAAGATACGAACGACGAGACACCAGTTCCGACATGTGTCTTGTGTTTTCCGTTAATTCTCTGATGTGCACTTTGTTCCTGATAACGGATTCAGCATCAAAACCCTTGAGACTTTCTTTAGCATCTGTTTCCCTTTTCACGATCGAAGACAAGGTTCTTTCCCTCTCGTTAGCGGCCAGTTTCAGATCGTCGTATCTTTTCTTGTCGTCCTCTTTGATAACAGACGAGGCAGATAATTTTCCTGCTCGTGATCTTAATTCACCGAGCAATTCAACATTCTGAGATTGGGATGTTTGTATCTTGAGAATTCCTTTAAGTTCGTTGTATTTCTTCTCTTTCGATCTTAATGTGATCATTTTTCTCTCTAGTTCTAAACGTTCTTTGAATAGGGCATCATATTTTTCACTATCGTGAGAGACATTCAATCTATCCGACACTTGTTTCAATTCTGAGATTTTCTTCCCTATCAGTTTCGTTTCGGATCGCCTTTCGGCATTGGCGAGTTCGTTCATTTCTTTATCAATGGATCCGATGATGTTCGGAAGGTCATTTCCCCCCGGTATCGTAAGGAATCTGCTCTTTATGTCGCCGGATGAGATGATATCGGAATCCCTGAGATCTTCAGGCGTCATGGCATAGATGCTGCGATATGTGGAAGGATCCATATCGGAGAATGAGGTCTTGTCTTCCTTCTTCATATTCATAAGGGTGCCGTCATTCTTTTCGACCAGGACCTCCCCGGCATCTGTTCTTGCATTGTTCGTAGGGTAGGTTTTCTTTCTCACAGGGAAGATGGTGCCTCTGATGAATTCCATAAGCGTGGTCTTGCCTGATTCATTCTCTCCGTATACGATGTTCATATTCGGACCGAATTCGATATTATCTTTATCCTTGGCGGAACCAAAGGACCTAATCTTTGCGGAGACAATCCTCATCGGGATCCCTCCGAAAGTTTTTCCAGAATAAGCATTTCCGCGTCCATTACCATCGATCTCAATTCTTCGTCGGACATGCTCTCGAACACATACCTTATTTCTGCCGATGTTCTTGTTTGACAGACGGTATTGATGAGTTCGGTTCGATCCATTGTCGCAATGTGGTCGGCTGTTCTTATGATGTTAGCGGCAAGGTTATTGCCTTGAGCCAGTACATCAAGATCCATGGGGGGCAGTGTATGAAGATCAAGGGAAGATACTATACACCCGGTAATAGTTGAAACACGATCTGAGAAACCCATAGGATCCAATCGTAGAACGGCATCAAGCTCCCCTTTACCTGTCATTTTGAGCGAGATAATGGAACCCTTTTTGGTTTTGTTATGTATCTCGTTGACAATAGCAAAGAGATCTTTTCCTTCGATACTGATAACAAGGTCCTGCCAAAGTATGTCTTGTGTAGGGACGAATCTTAACTTTGAGACCGAATTGTTGGAAACCGTGACAAGATACGCTCCCTTCTCTCCGGACTCTTTGGAGTTCCGTCCCTGTATATTCCCAGGGTAGATTATATGGGGGCTTGAATACACTTCCGAACGTTTGTGTATGTGCCCCAGGGCCCAATAATCTACGTTCTTTCCCAGAAGGTCCGAGAGTTTGCATGGAGCATAGTCATCATCGGAGACGGAATCCAGATCGCAATGTACAACGGCAACAGTGAACATGTCCACGGAACCTTTCAACGATGCTGCAAGATTCTCGGATGTATGGCGAGAGGGAAAACTTCTTCCGAGAAGTTCTACCTTTTCTCCGTTGATCTCTATTATTTTTCGGGTAGGTTCCGACGGGAACACATACACGTTCTCTGGAAACCGTATGCTTTCTTCCCACGATCTTTTGTGGTCGTGATTTCCCAACGATATCACACAAGGTATCTTCAACCGTTCTAATTCTTTAGCGAATCTATACCTTGTGGATGGTGTTTCGTTCTCCTCATCGAACACATCGCCCGAGATGACCACAAGATCGATATTTTCAGAGATGGCGGTATCGACGATCTTCTCAAATGATCTGAACACAGATTCCGTGAGCCTCTTGCCCAATGCTGGATCCTTTGCCGATATCCCGGGGAATCTGCTTCCCAGATGAAGGTCCGCGCAGTGAATGAATTTGAAGTTTGTTCCCATCTTTGTCACCGTTGCATCTGTTTTACGAAGACTAGGTCCTGTTGAGTATATATTGATGAACAGGAGGTCACCGAAAGTGTCCAAAAATGATCAAAAAAAGAAATAATCACTCTTTCGGGGACAGTATAAGCGGATGTCTTATATACCCCAGATACTACACCTGGTTAGAATATAAAGGGTCCCATTCTGAACGGTGAGGGATTTTAGTATTTCGGAATGAGGATCTAATGACAGATTTTAAGGACTTAGGTGTCCAAGACAGGATCGCTAAAGCGATCGAAGAAATGGGGTGGAATGAACCGACGCCGATACAGACAGCAGCGGTTCCGGAAGGACTTAACGGAAGGGATATATTCGCACAGGCGCAGACCGGAACAGGTAAGACCGGTACTTATGCCATGATAGTGATGGGCAGAGTAACATCCGGCTCAAAGAAACCTTCAGTGTTGATACTTGCACCGACAAGAGAACTCGCGAATCAGATAGACCTGGAATTTAACAAATTATCGAGATATTCGCATCATAGGAGCATCGCCATATACGGTGGTGCAAGCATCAATGATCAGATGTACAAGCTCAGAAAAGGAGCGGACATCATTGTTGGTACACCCGGAAGGGTCAAGGACATGATCGAAAGGGGATGTCTTGATCTTTCGGTCGTTACTGAAGTGGTCCTTGATGAAGCGGACCGTATGTTGGACATGGGTTTCTCGGACGAATTGAATTTTATAATGGATAAGGTACCCAAGGACAGACAAACATTGCTTTTCTCGGCAACTATGGACAAGGAGATCAAGAGATTATCCATGCGTTATATGATCGATCCGAAGGAGATACTCGTATCAAGGGATGAACCATGTTCGGATCTTACAGTTCAGTACTATGTGCCAGTTTCCAGAAAAGGGAAAAGAGAATGTCTTCAGAAGATCGTTGAAAACGGTAACCCGAAGATAATAGTATTCTGTCAGACAAAGAAGATGGTGGATGAACTTTTTGAGGATCTTTCCGGAAATTACAAAGCAGGGGCGATCCACGGAGATATGCCTCAGAACAAGAGGGAGAAGGTCATCAGGAATTTCAGGAATGATAAATTCCAGATATTGGTTGCAACCGATGTTGCTGCCAGAGGACTCGATGTGAACAACATCGACTGTGTGGTAAATTATGATGTTCCGAACGATCCGGAGACATATCTTCACAGGATCGGCCGTACCGGAAGAGCGGGTAAAGAAGGAATGGCAATATCTTTCGTCACGAAAAGAGAAGACGATTGCATAAGGATGTACGAGAGGTCCACGGGCAAAAAGATCAGCAAAGTATATCTTGATGATATAGCCCCCTTTGGAACAAAGCAGCATTCACCCTCTGTTGAAGCAAGGCCTGTATACAGGTCAGAACCGAGACAATACGAGTCTGCTGAGCCTAAGCAGAAGTATCAGTCCGAGATAGTACAATGCGAGTCTGTTGAACCGAGGCCGAGGTATAAGCCTGAGGTACGCGTGGAAAGATCCGTTGAGGACAGACCTGCCGTAAAGAAGGTCAAGACAGTTAAACCGGTATCCAACAAGAACGATATGATCGTCCTTAAGCTTAATATCGGAAGAGATGACGGCTTCGGAAGGGTTCAGATCACAGAATTCGTTAAACAGCACACCGAGTTGGATAACGAACACATCGGAAGAATAGGCCTCGGAGGCTCATCGTCTTATTTTGAGGTCAAAGGGGATTATGTTGAGTACGCTATCGAATCCATTTCGGGGCAGAAGTACAAACAGAAAAAGATCTTTGCTCAGGTTGCACCGCAAAAGGCACCGTATCCCGAGAGGTCCAAAAAAAAGGCAAAGGCAGTGACAGCAGGAAATAACTACACTGTTGCAGAGTGAAAACAAAACAAAGACCGGTGAAAGCCGGCATAAACATTCTTTACATTCTTTCATGGTATTACATCGAGGTAATGACGGGCGTTTTGATATATCCAGAAGAAGAAATGAAATATACCGTAAAACGTCTCGCAAGGCATATCGATTCTAAGGCGAAATTCATGTACAAGATATCTGAAAAAGAGATATTCGGATATGAAAAATATGAAAACGTTTACCTCGGATACACTATGAGAGAGTGGAAATATCCTGAATCACTTTCCAGATTTTGTTATTTGAACGAGGGCAGATTGAAAAATATGTCCACTGTGTTATTTTGCCCATTCTTTAACCCGGTGGATCTCATTGTAAGAGAGAAAAATATGAAAAAATTCGCTGAATTTGTGAAAGAATTTCAACAGGAGAATGAGTTCCGAAATGCAATAGTATGTTCTTTGAATGAAGAGGACAGAGATTCCAAATGAATAAAACGTACGGGGAAATCGGATGGAATACATAGATTTCAAAAGCAGTATACTCGAGAAAAAGGCAAAATCAGAAGTTAAGAAAATATCGGAAACACTTCTGGTGAAGTCTTCATAGCAATATGATTACAGATATCACTCCTTTGTCATCATGTGAAAATCTGGTTAAGTTGGAGATATTCAAAAATAAGATAGAATCCGTAGAACCCATTTTACATTTGCCGCATTTAGAATACGTGGTGACAGACAGCAGCAAAGTATTCGAACCTCTGTCCGATGATTTTGAGAAAACAATATCAAAGGTTTTTAATGGGATATCTGACAGAACAGGTTATGAAACATGGGTGTTCAGAAAAAGAATTTGAGCCAAAAATCTTTGTCTGCTTGATACGATCATGAGCCGACTAGGTTTTTATGATTTTTGTGATATTTGGAGAAATAGTGGAGCCACCTCTGAGATTCGAACTCAGGGCCTGCTGATTACAAGTCAGCCGCACTACCGGGCTATGCAAAGGTGGCTTGAATCAGCCGTATGATGGCATTCTTTTTATTACTTTCCTAGGTTAGGACGTATCAGCCCCTGTAAAATATATTAAAATAATACCGACAGCTTTTTAAAATGTAATGTAATCGCGCTCCCAGTCATATCAGAGACACTGATAAGTGGTGATTAAAAATGGCAGACAGTGACGCGAAAAAGATGGTCCGTCTCGACTACAAGGCATACTTTGCCGATAACGAGAAAATTTATGATACAACGAACGAAGAGGTTGCCAAGGAGGCAGACATCTACAATGAGAAGTACACTTACGAGCCGATGGCATACGTTGTGGGATCTAACAAATTGTTCCCCGCACTCGACGAAGCGATAGGTAAAGCCGAGGTCGGTAAAGAGGCAGAAGTACTCATACCCTCAGAAGATGCTGCCGGCGCCAGGAATCCGAAGCTTATTGAGATCTATCCGATAAGGGATTTCTATAGACAAGAAATCAACCCCTATCCTGGCCTTCAGGTAACACTTTCCAACCGTGTTGGAACAGTTATGTCGGTAGGTGCCGGTCGTGTGAAGGTTGATTTCAACAGCCCGCTTGCTGGACATGACCTTCTCTACAGATTCACTGTAACAGAGATCATCGAATCTCAAGAGGATAAAGCAAAGGCGATAGTTGAGGTCAACTTCGGAAGCAGCGACGGATTCGCGTTCACCTTCCCGGGTGACAAAGTATCGGTTGTTCTCCCTGAGATCTCCAAGTTCCACCAGGAATGGCCGGTTGCAAGATTCAAGATCGTTACCGATCTCAGAGATGCCTTCGGTGTTGACACTGTGGAGTTCATAGAAGTATGGGCATCCGCAAAGAAAGAGTCTTCCGAAGAAAAGACCGAATGATCATAAATTACCTTTCACAAACTCTTTAATTCTCATGGACGGGTGGCCTAGCCTGGATATGGCGGCAGCCTCCTAAGCTGCAAGCCGAGGGTTCGAATCCCTCCCCGTTCGCTGTTATTCTCATCAACCTTGGTATTCTAGGTCATTGGTCAAAAGTTCGAGCGTTTATTCTCTTGTATGACTCGATCCAAATATGAAAATAAGATCGTTGGAAGTTGTAACACTTTGAATATTAGATGTGATTTGCTTCATTCATTTTTATGTAAAACAGGAATCCAATTCCCGAAAATACTAATTTAATTATCACGATTTAATGTCCTATTTCAACATTAAACTGTGTAGGCAAAGGACCCTCTTTACTTTGCATCATATGAGCCAGTACACATTATTTCTCAAACGTTCTCTTGAGCAAAGATCAATCTATCGCAAACAAGATACGCTACGCGTCAGCAGGACGCAGTCGTTGGCCAGAGATAGGCCCACAGGTTCATCGGCCGCTTGCAGAGGCTCGGTTGGGTTGTGTAGATCTAACAGCAACAGAATAATCAAACAGGCAATGTTTGATCAAAATGTCAGTCAGATTTCTTGCATCTTCTACCTTCAATCCTGTTGCATCACGGATCAATGTAATGCATTCTGTTCTGTTTGTATTGTTCTTCGTTACAGTTCTGACATCATCCATTGTGATAATGGATTTGCTATTCAGGGCTTTCATCGCAACGTCGCTGATATCCGGCAGATCACTGAGATTGGGATTTCGTGCAAGGCTGCTGACCCGATCCACCGTCTCAATTATTGCTCTGGCATCGTTGAAACCTACACCGAGATCAAGGAAATAGTCGATCTTCAACAATTCCCTTCTATTTCTTAATGTTCTTGCAATATCTCCAATAGTGAAAATGGATCTGGATGCCAGTGTTTCTGTCACTGTATTGTTGAATGCGGTGATCTCATTCAATTTGGTGGAGTAACCGACCCATTTGAGGATATTGTCTCTGGCAAAATTATATTCAACGATTATTTTCGATCCGTCGATCACAGGTTCAATATCGCGGATTACGTTATTGTAAACCGAGGCGAACCCCGGTTTATCTTTGATATTCATTACCAATTTGATCAGTTCATTGTTCAGGCATGAGATGGGATACAAATAATCGACTATCACATCTTCACCGCCCGGAAACCGAGTGCCTTTCGACTTGGCAGATGTTATTCTCTCATGCGCGACTTTAAGGAAAGTGTGGGCGATATACGCATTTTCCACATCCCCTTTATCGAATTTCAACCTTTTCTCTACTCTGTCGTTGTAAGGTATTGCTTCCTTGTAGTAGTAGATCGATTCAGCGCGTATTGGTACTTCGGGAGAGGAGTAGTATTCAACATTCTTATACTTCCCAGACGGAGAATCCAGTCTTCCGCCTCTAGATTCACGCTCGGCCCTGTCCTTTTGATCAATGACCTCTTGTTCTTTGATTATATCGGTCATTTTCGACTCGTTGATAGAACGAGAATCGGCAGGATTATCGCCCGGCAGTCTTCCGTCTGTTTCAGTCAGTTCACTGTAGGCGGAATAAGATCCGTTAAAGTTGTACGCAATAGGTTCAGATGTTTCTTGATCTGAAACGGTTAAGATCCCAGATGTAAGGGACAAGGCTTTTTCCAATTCGTCTGTTCTCATTAAATGCGGATTATCCATCTTTAAGTCTCCCGAGATATTTTTGGCATTTATGCGCTGGCCTGAATGATGTAAGGAAGTGATTTGTATAATATAGGTTGGAAATAAAATCGGATCCGAAGGCTGAATTCTTGTATGCATGCTTCAAATCGATTTTTTGTTTCATTTATTGATGTTCATGTCAATCCTTTCAAAAATTTTTATATCAAGTTCACTGAACTATAAATACAGCTGGATAGATTAACCAACTCATGAGAAAGGTTGCCGTATACGGGAAAGGAGGCATAGGAAAATCCACCATATCATCAAATGTTACGGCGGCACTTTCTGATTCCGGGATAAAGGTGATGCAGATCGGTTGCGACCCTAAGCACGATTCCACCAGAATGCTGGCCGGCGGTGTTTCACAGGAAACAGTGCTGGATTATCTGAAGGATGTTCCGCAGCCGAAAAGAAAACTCATGGATATAGTTGAAGAAGGATACAAAGGATGTCTGTGTGTGGAAGCCGGGGGCCCCGAACCTGGCATAGGATGTGCCGGACGAGGCATAATCTCTGCATTCGAATTGTTGGATGATCTGGGAGTGAACTCCATTCCGTTGGATGTCGTGCTATATGATGTTCTCGGAGATGTTGTATGTGGAGGTTTTGCGGTACCGCTTAGGAACAATTATGCGGATACGGTTTATGTTGTTACATCCGGGGAGTATATGTCGATATATGCAGCCAATAACATTCTTCGAGGGACTGCCAACTATGATCCCAACAGGATAGGCGGAATAATATTCAACAGTCGCGGAGACGAAGACGAAAGAGAACGTGTTGTAAGATTCTCGGAAGCGGTTGGGATACCGATAGTCGCCGAATTTTCAAGATCAAAGGAATTCATGGAAGCGGAAAGGATAGGCAAGACAGTCGTTGAGGCGTATCCCGATTCAGACATAGCCAGAATATTCAGGGCGTTGGCGGATACGATCATAGAAGGTAGGAAATATACCGCAAAGTTCCTCACTGAATCAGAGTTGGAAGATGCGATCCTCGGCCGTTCCGTCATGAAGAAGAATGGTTGCCGCAGCGTCAGGGAGATGCAGATACGGGAGAAGAAGAGTTACACATCACGCAACGTTCACAACGGAGAGATACTGCACGGATGTGCATTCTCCGGTGCGGCATCCGTCTCATTGTCGATAGACGGACTGTTCACAGTACTTCATTCTCCAAGAAGCTGTGTACAATTCACATTCCAATTGGTCACGAATTCGAT
>JGI996J12353_1000378_pt1 | contig 11231 bp, 11 predicted proteins | sample IntmicLarv5ML5BL_FD_12353 | JGI IMG/M metagenome (IMG submission 12353) | reverse complement strand
TAGTTCGCGTCTTTTCTCTTTGTATTTCGGGTCAATGAATTCGACTAAATTCCAAAATTCTTTGGAGTGATTTTTGTGGCGGATGTGGCATAATTCATGAACAATAACATAATCAATAATTGGAATTTCAGCTTGAATTAAAACCCAATTGAATTTCAAATCATTTTGATAAGTGCAGCAGCCCCATTTACTTTTATAATAAACGGCTTTGACTGATTTTGGTTTTCCGCTCAAAAACGAAGAATATTTTTCGGCAAAATAATCGACGCGGGAATTGAAAAAAACATCCGCCTGCTCAACATAAAAAATTTCAATTGCTTTTTTAATTTTCTGCGCGCGAATTTCTTCAGACAAATCAATCATTTTGCGCGGCAAAAAAACGCGAAGCTGCCCGTCCAATAATTGAACTTGAGGATGTTTATGAGGATATGTGATTTCATCTTCAAAAATAAGTTTCAAATCGTAAGTGCGTCCTAAATAATGAAAAACGCTGCCATTGACGTATGTTTTTTCGGATTCTTCTCGAATTACTTTTTCTTTTTTGCCGGCTTTTTCCAACGATTCAAAAATGTGTTTCTTATTTTCAATAAGAATAGATTGAATTTCCTTAAAATCCAATTTCGCCGGCGCGCGAACAAAAATTGTCGGCTTTAAAAAATCGGAAGTTTGATCGACAGCTTGTTGAACATTATCATAGCGAACCGTGTAACTGATTGTCTTTTTTCGCTTATCGGAATAAATAACCAAACAATTCAATTCGAACGAATCAATAACAATCGAAGTTAAAAATGTTTTTTCACCGGCTGCGGGTCTGACGGGCGGCATAATTTTTCAACCATTTCAAAAAAAGAACCAAAGAATCTAAAAAATAAGAAAATAAAAAAAGCTTAAAAAGAATTTAAGAAACTCTTTTCAGGCTTTGACTTTGTTTTTCCAATTATTCTAATTGATGGCGGCGAATTAATTCCGCGGAAATTTCATCCGGCGTGACACCGCACTCAAAAAGCATTACCAATAAATGGAAAAGAAGGTCTGAGGTTTCATAAATAATTTCATTCTTATCGCCGTCTTTTACAGCAATAATGGTCTCTGTTGTTTCTTCGCCGACTTTCTCTAAGATTTTATTGATTCCTTTCGGGTCATTCAGTAAAGCGCAAACATAAGAGTTTTCCGGCTGTGTTTTACTGCGATCTTCAATGATTTTGTAAATCGCATTCAACACAGACAAATCATTCGGTATTTCCGGCATAATTTTCACATTCTGATAGCTGATAATTATTGAATAAATTAATAAATTAAATTTCTCTCGGATCTGTAATTTCGCCCGTAATTGCCGATGCGCCTGCGGTTGCCGGCGAACTCAAATAAACGTATGAGGCGGGGCTTCCCTGACGTCCTTTGAAGTTACGGTTAGAAGTTGACAAACCGACTTCGCCGTCACCGAGACGACCGAACGAGCCGCCCATACACGGACCGCAGCACGGTGATTCAACAATCGCGCCTTTTTCCATCAATGTTTCAATGTAGCCGGCACGATAAACTTTCATGTATTCTTCGCGGGATGCCGGAACAACAATAAGCCGAACGCCTTTTGCAATCGGATCATTGCCCATTGCATCCATCATGATTTTAATGTCTTCAAAACGGCCGTTTGTACAAGAACCGACAAAAACCTGATCGATTTTTGTTCCGGCGACTTCTGTCACCGGTTTAACATTATCGACATTGTGCGGGCAAGCAACTTGCGGTTCAAGTTCTGAAACATCATAGCCGCGAACTTGATAAAAGTCTGCGCCGCTGTCAGATTTCCAGTTAGAATCCAATTTGAAGTCAGGAATTCTTTCTTGGAGATAAGATTCGGTCAATGAATCGGGTTCAATCAAACCGGCTTTGCCGCCCATTTCAATAGCCATGTTTGACATCGTCATTCTTTCGGAAATGGATAAATTGCGAACAGTTTCGCCGGCAAATTCGGCTGCCATGTAACGTGCGCCTTCCGCGCCGACATCGCCGATCAAATGAAGAATCAAGTCTTTGGAATAAACGTGTTCAGGCAACTTTCCTTCAATATTAAAACGAAGTGTTTCCGGAACTTTAAACCAAAGTTTTCCTGTTGCTAAAACGGCTGCCATATCTGTTGAGCCAAGACCTGTTGAGAATGCGCCCAATGAGCCGTAAGCGCAAGTGTGCGAGTCTGAGCCGACAATCAAATTTCCGGGAAGGACATGACCTTTTTCCGGCATAACTTGATGGCACACGCCTTCATAAATGTCATAATTTAAAATATTTTGATCGGTTGCGAATTGACGCATGAAAATGTGATTCTGCGCTGCATTTAAAGAATCGGCAGGAGATTGGTGGTCAAAAATAATAACGATTTTACTCGGGTCCCAGACTTTTTTCTCTTCTTTCTTTTCCATAATTTCATAAAAACCTTTGACAGCGAGCGGTCCTGTAATATCGTGCGTCATCGCACGGTCAATATCGGCAGTGACAAATTCGCCGGATTTGACAGGTTTTCCTGCTGCTTTTGAAAAGATTTTCTCTGAAAGAGTCATCGGTTTAGTTACCATTTTTAATCACCCAAATGTTATTTTTAATTGAAAGTATACCATTTTTAATTGAAAATTCTTGGAATTCAGTGCTTCTCTACTTTCCTTTGCTTTAAATATTTTTTTAAATAACCTTTAATTCTATTACAATTAAAAATATTTTACATCGGCTTCAAAAATACCGGTGCCGTCATAAACAACAAACTTGACCAAACCCGATTTTAAATTTTCAATTGACTTTTGAGCGCCGATTTCAGAATTTAATTTTGAACGCGCTTGATTTTTTTCTAAAAAGAATTTTGTTTTTTCAAAATCTTTTTGCTCCTCAAAAAGCCGGCTGAAAAGAGAATCTGTCAGCTCAGCCGCATTTTCAAGTTCAGTCTTTGCCGCAGTCCCAATGCCGCAGCATTCGCATTCTTCGACATCATCGTCATTTAAATCACTGAAATAAAACGGATAAGTTTGACACAATTCGGGGCGGCAATCATAAATTTTACATTTTTTTGTTTCATTTTCCAAAAAAATACATTCGCCGTTTTCTTTTCGCCGAAGCATCCATCCGAATGTATGAATTCTGCCGAAATCATCAGTTTGGTCTTTTAAAGAAACAACAGTCTCCCGAATTTTATTCAAATCAATAAATCCTGTATTTTCATGAACGGAATAAAAATCAGGAAAAAGCGGAATAACAAATTCTTTTCGATCAAAAAGTATTTTCGTTTCAATTTTTTCAATTTCAGCCGGCAAAATAAAAACCGAATTATCCGCTTCATTTCGTTCGCAGCACTTGCCGCAAACCAAACACGAAAATCCGGCAGATTCGACAGTTTTAAGAACCGAATTATATTTTTCAGATTTAATTGAGTTAATCAAATCAATTGATTCGGATTTGATTGATCCTGATTCAGTAAATTCGGGTTGAATTTTTGTTGAAGATTGAACTTGAAATATCGGATTTTCAGAGATTTCTTTTGAATTTGCTGAAAGAAGGCAACGAACATTTTCAATAACCGGAACAATTAAACCTCGATTTTCCCAAATTTCTCGAGTTTCAGCCCCTTCTGTTTCCTCTCTTTTATAAGTCATTTTAACTTCCTTTATTTATTCCAATTACAGCAAAACAAAACTAACAGCAAATTTGAATTTAATAAACAGCAAACTAAAAGAACAGAAATACATATAAATGTACATTGTCAATTGATACTAAAAACGTAATCGAAATTTTCGAGAAATAAAGCATGTGGGAACCAATTCGTAAAAAATTTGAAAAATATCCGGCGCAGGAAAAAGTTGTCAAACTTCTTTTTGAGCGCGGTTTCCAAGTCAATCGTGACGGAAAAGTTGTTTCCGGAAAAATTGAAATTCCGCATGTTCAAATCGGAAAAGAAATAAATGTTGATCGCCGCGTTGTGGATTCAACTGTAAAACATATTTTAGAAGATGAAACTCTTTTTGATTTATTCAGCCATGTTCGTTCCATTCCGTTTTTAGCTGAAGTTGCGCCTCACTTAAATTTAGGCGTCATTGTTATCATTCCGGATGACGGCGCTGAAGTCGGTATTATTTCCGGTGTCACAAAAATCATTTCCGAATCAGGACTCAGCATTCGGCAAGCTGTTTCAGACGACCCTCATTTTAGCGAAGCGCCGCGTCTGACAATCATTACAGACCAAAAAGTTCCCGGAAAAATTGTAGACAAACTTCGCACTGTTAAAGGTGTTAAAGGTGTTACGATTCATTAAAGATTTGCAAATATCATTCCTTTTTTGAAAAACGGAAGCGTATGAACTCGCAAAGTTCCGAAAATAACATTAAGAATATCATGACAAATTATATTTTTACCATTACTTTTTAATCATGGTTGTCTTTTGTTGTGTTATATCCAAAATTTGAATTGTAATAATTCAAATACTTTTTAAATTTTAAACAGATTTTTTCAACAATTTAAACCTATTTTTAATAAATTAAAACAAAAATCTAAAAACAGGTGGACAAAAAAATGGTTCAAGTTTCAATTATTATGGGGTCGGAATCAGACAGACCAATTGCAGACAGAGCTGTCTCAGTTCTTGAGAAAACAAAATACACATATGACGTCGTTGTTATTTCTGCGCACAGAAATCCTGACGAATTAGAAGAATATGTTCAAAAATCCGATGCTTTTGTTTATATTACAATTGCCGGACTTTCCGCAGCTTTGCCGGGTGTCGTGGCTTCGAAAACAAAGAAACCGGTCATCGGTGTTCCGGTCAGCGCAAAATTAGGCGGTCTTGACGCACTTTTATCTGTAACACAAATGCCTCCGGGCGTTCCGGTTGCAGGTGTCGGCGTTGATAACGGCGCAAACGGCGCGCATTTAGCAATTCGAATTTTGGATTTGCTGAATTTAGAATAAATGATTAAAAAATAAGCGGCAAAATAAAAAATTGAATTTGATGAAAATTAAAAAAAGAATTAATTTAAATCAAATTCGATTTGCCGCTGTATTCATTTTGTTTTTCAATACTCATTTTAATTAAAATAAGGAAAATTTGGCGAACGGAATCGACATCCAAATTTTTTTCAACTGCCAAACTGGCAGCGCGATCAAGCACTTTTTGAATTTGAGCTTCATCAATAATCGGCTTTCCCATTTCTTTTTTTGACATTAAAACTTCATTTGCCAATTCAGTTCTGGCTTCAATCAGCTCTAAAATTTCTCTGTCAATTAATCTCATCTTTTCCCGTGTTGTTTCTAATTTTCCTGTCGGCATTTTCAATTCACCTGTCCTTACATCAAAATTGAATCGCATTCAATATAAATCTTTCATGAATTGAAAAAGAAATGAAAATGAACAGAAGAAACACACATACTAAATCGAAATCAATTAAAATTAATACAATTAACCAGAAATGGTTTAAATAATTTCGATTAAGTTAAATCGATTAAAATGAGAGAATCACAAAAATAAAAAAATAAAATCAGATTAAATTTAATTCACTCAAATTTAATTCTTTCAAAGATTTTTGATTTTCACTCATGTATTTTGAAAATTTATGACTTTCTTCAATCGCATTTCGATTGCAGGTTCGCGTTTCATAAATTCGCCCGTCCGGAAATTGAACTGACCACGCTTTTTTAATTTCTTCAAGAACAGTTTGAAGTTCTGCCGCTTCATCTGTTTTTAATGATTCAGCGGTCGGAATCAAAGCAGTAAAAGACGGACCGGTTCCGGATAAACCGCAAATAATATCAAATTTTGAGCCGATTTCCATACAAGAAACAGCAGGATTGGAATCAAAACCAAGCGCACTGCAATAAACCAAGCCGTTTAATTTCATTGCTTTTTTGTAATCGCCGGACAAAGCCATATCAAATGCCGTTTCAATTAAATCTTTCATTAAAACGGATCGGCTGACATTTGTTTGCGCGCTGAACGCTTTTTGATTCGGATTTAAAACCAAAACATCATAATCAAATTCATCTCTTTGAAGCAAAACGGTTTCTTTATTATCGGTAACCGCAACGCCGCCGAAAAATGAAGCGCAAGCGTCATCGTAAGCGCCTGTAATTGTTACGCCCGCTTTTTTCGCAGCTGAAACACCCAATTTTACAATTTCTTCCGGCTCAAGCGTTTCATTCAAAGCATTCAACGCCGCGAGAACAGAAGCATTGGCAGCCGCGCTGCTGCTTTTAAGTCCGCCGGCAACCGGAATTGCACTTTTTGTAAAAACTTCAGCATTTTTACGGCAATCGAATTGTTCCAAAACAAATTGAACGCAATATTCAATTAATTCTGTCCCGACATCCGGATTTTCATAAATTTCGCCGCGGATTTCATAAGGTTTTTCGGAATTCAAAGTGACTTCGGCGTATGTTTTCAGTTCTGTTGCATAAGCACAGCCTTTCCAAGCAGCAATTGCGTTAATAATTGTGCCGCCGCCGAATGCACAGCCGTATCCTTTTTGAATCATTCTTATTCCCATCCGCTTTGTTATTTTATGAATTAAAGCAAAGAAGGAATGAAATTGATTTAAAGATTTTGAAAAGATATTGAGTTGATATTGGATAAATCTGATTTGAAAACTATATAGATGAGAGTTAGAAATATATATAATCACAGCACTGACATGAAAAATAAATAAATTCGTCAAAGAATAAAAGAAATATAATAAAAGGAGTTTTTTCGAAAATGGAAACCAGAAAAGTGCAGCAGACAGGCGGTTCAACATACATTATTTCTTTGCCGAAACCATGGGCTGAAAAAGTCGGAATCGGTCCCGGTTCCCGCGTCGGCGTTCAGCCGCAGCCGAATGGAAAACTGCTGATCAGTCCTGAAATTGATTCCAAACCGCTTCGAAAAAAAACAATTGATATCGGAACCGTAAACGGAAGCAGTTTAGAGCGAGCATTTATCGCGACTTATCTTGCCGGTTACGATATTATCGAATTTACAGCTTTAAAAATCTCAGCCGAACAAAAAAAAATACTTCGAATGGTTTGCCACAAATTAATTGGTCCTGAAATTATTGAAGAAACTTCTAATTTTGTTTTGGTCCAGGATTTATTAAATCCGAGCGAATTATCAATTAAAAGAGCCGTTCAAAGAATGGCATTAATTACAGTATCCATGTTCAACGACAGCATTTCAGCCGTATCAACCTGCGATTCGGATTTAGCAACCGACGTTATGGAACGAGATGATGAAGTCGATCGTCTCTACATGGTTATTTCAAAACAATTTAAATCGATTTTATGCGGCACCGGCGTTATTGATACCGCTGATTTTTCAATTGAAGAATATCACAGTTATCGAATGGCGGCAGCACCGATTGAGCGTATTGCCGACCACTCATACAAAATTGCGCGAACAGTTCTTCTCTACAGCCCGCAATTAGATGAAAAAAGAGTTGTCGAAATTAAAAAGCTGTGTGACTTCGCCGTCAGTTCTTTTGAAAAATCAATTGATGCGCTTTATTCCATGAATCCGAGATTGGCGAATCAGGTCATCGAAAATCAAGAAATCATGAACACGCATATTACAAACTTCAATCGCAACTATTTCGGTCAATCAAAAGATTTGTCTTTTGAAACCATGATTGCGATTCGAACAATTATTGACAGTATCGGAAGAATTGTCGATTATTCGGCAAACATCGGCGAGACGGCGATTGATGCGTCTATTGATGCGCCAAATGTAAAATGGTAAAATAATCCGGCAACGACAAGAATTATAAATACTAGCTGTGACATTTTTGTATAATTACATTTGAACCGCCGACGAAAAAACAACATGCAGATACTGCATAATTGAATCTGAATTCGGCGATAAATGTTCATTCAAATTTTTATTTCGATTCTCCTTTGGAGGAAAACTATGGGTGTAATTTCTCAATTCAAAAATTTTTTTGGCAGACTGTTTAAAAAGAAAAATGCGTGTATCGGAATCTACGGACCGCCGAACGCCGGTAAAACAACTCTTGCAAACCGTATCGTAAAAGACTGGAAAGATGACGACGATGAAACAAACGTCGAACCGGGCTCAGTTTCCCACATTGCGCACGAAACCCGAAAAGCGCAGCGCCACCACAAGTTGGAAATTGAATCAAAAGGCAGCAAAATCTGTTTAGATATTGTTGACACACCCGGTTTGGCAACAAAAATCGACTTCCGCGACTTCATGAAAGAAGGAATGGGCGAAAAAGAATCCAAACAGCGCTCAAAAGAAGCAACTGAGGGTGTCATTGAATCTGTCAAATGGCTGGATGACTTAGACGGCGTTATTTTAGTTATGGATGCCACTGAAAATCCGTACACTCAAGTCAACGTAACCGTTATCGGCAACATGGAAGCTCGTAAATTGCCTTTATTAATTGTCGCAAATAAAATCGATCTTCCTGAATCCAATCCGGAAGCAATTAAAGAAGCGTTCCCGCAACATCCGTTTATCGGAATTTCCGCATTAGACGGCACAAATATGGAAACATTCTACGAAGCGATTGCAAAACAATTCGGGTGATTCAAATGAGCAGCAATATTCAACTTGACTTAGTTTCCGGATCAAAGCTTTCCGGAATGGGATCTACCGAAAAAGTGCGCTACATCATTGATGAAGTGCGTAAAGGAAAGATCATGGTTTTGGAAAAAGGTCTTGACCCGATGGAAGAAGCCAAATTAATTGAAATGACAATGGCAGAAATTCACGATGATTTCTACGGTCTTGAAATTGAAAGTTACCCGAGAGATGACGATTCGCCCTCGTTTTTTGGAAAACTCTTCAAAAAGGACGCCGGTCAGCAGAAATTAACTGTTATCGGTCCGGCAAACCAATTAAAAACACTTCGAAAAGATAATTCATTAATCAGCACACTCGTTTCAACAAAATGAGTTTGCAGAAATATTTTTTCATTTAATTGTTTTTATTGTTTTCATATTTAAGTTTAAGATTTCCAAAAATTTTAAACTTAAATTTTATATCTGAAATTAATCTCAGATGAATTGAGTAAATTTTAAAAAATTCATTTGAGATTCATTTTAAACGAAATAAATTAAGATTTGTTTATTTCAAATTAATGGTGTTAAATTGTGTTAAACCGCGAATTACAGTCCCAGGAAAGAATTAAAACGAAATTAGTCGGCATTGACCAACAAACATTAATTTCATTTGAAATGGGCAATGATGATATTACTTTAATTTGTACCTATGGTAAAATTACTTTTTTATGTAATCAAAACACAAGCGATTACACCATCGGCTTGATTTTAAAAAGTATTTCTGCAATTGACAATTCCACGTCTCATGAAATGGAAATTGTATGCGGTTTTGATGATATTCAATCTTATCAGCGAATGGGCTATACGCTTGTCACTTACGGAAAACACGAAAATCAATATCGTGTTACTTATAATATTCCTTTCTCTTCCGAGAAAGCCGTTTACAACTTAACACTCTTCCTTTATGAAGAACTTCAAAAAGAAAAGTCGCTCAAAAAGGATTTTTATTGGAACGGCAGAGATTATGACATAAACCAGCTTTACAAAGAATTAAAAAACATAAACGGCTGGAAAACAAAATCAATTAAAAACAAAGAGTAAATCCGGACTTTTGGCTTTTTTCTCTTGACTTTTTTGTCTGATTTTATTTGCTTTCATTTTTTTTCAATATTTTTTCTTGGTCGATTTTCGATTTGCTTCTCTTTTCTCGAAATATTTTTAAGAAAAGCAATTCTTTGTTCCACACCTTTAATATAATTAAAACAGTAGAATTCGTAAAATTAATCCTAAAATAATCAAAAATAATTCTAATAATTTCAAATTTTAAAAATAGAGGACAAATTCATGCTTCAAGAAATACCGGAGAAATATGAAACCAAAAAGGTTGAGGAACAAGTCAGCCAATTTTGGAATGAAACCGATGCGTATCGTAAAACGCGTGAGGGAAGAAAAAACGGAAAGAAATTCTATTTCGTTGACGGACCGCCGTACACAACAGGACATATTCACATGGGAACGGCTTGGAATAAAGTCATTAAAGACTCCATTTTAAGATACAGATCCATGAACGGCGACGCTGTTACCGATATGCCGGGCTGGGATATGCACGGTTTGCCGATTGAAGTCAAAGTTGAGGAAAAACTCGGCTTCAAATCCAAAAAAGATATTGAAACATTCGGCGTCGGCAATTTCATTCAAGAATGCAAGTCTTTTGCAATCGAAAAGAAAGGAGATATGACCGAACAATTCAAAGCGCTCGGCGTTTGGATGGATTGGGAAAATCCCTACATGACTTTAAAAGACGAATATATCGAAGCTGCTTGGTGGATTATTCAAAAAGCACATGAGAGAAGTCTTTTGGACGAAGGAAAACGTGTCGTTAACTGGTGTCCGCGCTGTGAAACTGCAATTGCGGATTCCGAAGTTGAATATATGGACAGAGATGACGATTCCATTTATGTTAAATTCCCCGTTAAAAATGAAACCGACCTTTATGTCGTCATTTGGACAACAACACCTTGGACAATTCCGTCAAACGTCGCCGCTGCTGTTCATCCTGAAGCTGAATATGTTATTGTTAAAGCAACTCGAGAAGACGGCAAAATTGAAAGACTCGTTATCGGCAAAGAAAATGTTCCGCTTATCATGAAAAGAGGAAAATATACTTCTCATGAAATTTTGGAAACAAAGAAAGGCGCAGATTTACAAGGGCTTGAATACATCGCGCCGCTCGCCGCCGAAGTTCCGGCTCAGGCTGAAATGAATCACGCTGTTTATCCTGCCGATTATGTTTCGCTTGATAATACTGGAGTTGTTCATATTGCGCCCGGTCACGGTTTAGATGACTTTAATGTCGGAACCAAATACGGTCTTCCGATTTTCTGTCCGGTCGGCTCAAACGGAACATACACCAAAGAAGCCGGAAAATATGCAGGAATGAATATCAGAGAAGCGAATGACACAATAATTGCCGATCTTAAAAGCAAAGATCTTTTGCTTTCTCACGGGAAAATCAATCACAGATACGGTCACTGCTGGCGCTGTAAAACAGCAATCATCTACCTTGCAACAGAGCAATGGTTCCTTGATGTCAGCCAAATGAAAGATGAAATGTTAAACGCTATCGACAACGATGTGACATGGCATCCGGAATGGGCAGGATCGGCTCGTTTCAGAGATTGGGTGGCTGACGCGCGCGACTGGTG
>JGI996J12353_1000377_pt1 | contig 11276 bp, 10 predicted proteins | sample IntmicLarv5ML5BL_FD_12353 | JGI IMG/M metagenome (IMG submission 12353) | reverse complement strand
TTCGCCGTTATTTGTTGGCTTTGTCTTGGGTGCGGAGGCTTTGGCAGGCTTCTTGGCAGGGATTACTGTTGCCGGGGTGCTACTGGCGATTTTTATGGCAAATGCCGGTGGCGCTTGGGATAATGCGAAAAAATACATTGAAACCGGAAAATTAGGCGGAAAAGGTACCGATGCGCATGCGGCGGCAGTTATCGGCGATACTGTAGGTGATCCTTTCAAAGATACTTCAGGGCCGGCAATGAATCCTTTGATTAAAGTTGCAGGGACAGTATCCTTGTTGATTGCTCCGCTTTTACTCTTTTAAGTAAAGAAAAAGCTGATTTTTATTGACATTGGCTGGTAAGTTGGATATAATACCCTCGTGACGTTTTGCCTGGTTTCCATTAGCCCCGGAAATTCCAGGAAGGAAAAGTCATCAAAATAGTTGATGAGCAAGGAGAGACAACAATGAGCACTTTTATGGCAAATGCCGGCAATATTGAGCGTAAATGGTTTGTTGTCGATGCAGATGGAAAGACCTTGGGTCGTCTGGCGTCGGAAGTTGCTAAAGTCCTTCGGGGCAAGCATAAACCTACTTTTACTCCTCATGTGGATACAGGGGATCATGTGATTGTTATTAATGCGGATAAAGTAGTTTTATCGGGAAACAAATTAAAGCAAAAAACTTATTTCCGCCATTCCGGGTATATTGGTGGGACAACATTCACCAGCGCAGAGCGTATGTTGAGTGAAAAACCGGAACGTATGGTAGAGCTTGCGATTAAAGGAATGCTTCCTAAAAATCGTCTGGGTCGTCAAATGTATCGTAAATTGAATGTATATCGTGGCGGAGAACATCCGCACGCAGCTCAGAAGCCGGAGCTTCTTGAGTTGAATATTCGATAAGGGGAGGAGAAACTGATATGGCAAATGTAATGTATTACGGCACAGGTCGCCGAAAAACATCTGTTGCAAGAGTTCGTCTCGTTCCCGGCAACGGAAAAATCATGGTAAATGGTCGTGAATTTGAAGAGTATTTCGCTCTTCCATCGCTTCAACTGATTATTAAGCAACCTCTGGTATTGACTGATTTATTTGGGAAATATGATGTGTTGGTTAATGTTGCAGGTGGTGGAGTTTCCGGACAAGCAGGTGCTGTTCGTCATGGAATTTCGAGAGCTCTTCTGGGAGTAGAAGGCGAAAATCGTGCAGTACTTAAAAAAGCAGGCCTCTTAACTCGTGATTCTCGTGAGAAAGAGCGTCGTAAATACGGATTGAAAAAAGCGCGTAAAGCATCTCAATTCTCGAAGCGATAATTTTCGTTACAAAACTAAAAGGCATTTGCTACTTGATGAAAGTAGTGAGTGCCTTTTTTCTTGTGGGTGAAAAATATGCCACAGCTTATTAATAGCAAGGCATGAGTATTTTGTAAAAATGAGATGAATCGAAGAATATAGTCTGGTAACCGAAAGCAGTCAAGTAGGAGAATAGATTGAAATATCTGATTGCTGTGTTATCTGGCTAGGTTGGGAAGAAAAAAGAAAGACAGGGGAGAGGCTTCGCGAGTAGGATAAATTAAAATTAGTGGATAATATAAAATAAAAAGAACCCGAATAGCTGAAATTACGGGTTTTGGCAGGAATATATTGAGTGAAGTTCTTGATTTAAAGGAGCTACCGGAAGTATGGCAAAGTCATTATATTTTTAAAAATGAGTAAAAAGGGGTTGACAGGACTTTCATTTATCAGTATTATGAATTTGTGTTGCAAAAGAAAGTAATATTTATGCGAGCTTTGAATCAACTATTCGAACTTTTTCCAAGGAAACATGGACACTTCGGTAAGTCGAATGGAAGTGAAAGAGGCGCAGAGGTATTTCTTCTAAAGTAGCATAAATAAAATTTTAGGAGGAATTTTCTAATGAAAAAACGTACTCTGTTAGCGTTGGCTGTTGCAATGAGCGTAACTGCTGTTGCTGCTGCTAACCCATTCTCCGATGTGCCTGCAAATCACTGGGCATATGATGCAGTATCTAAATTGACTTCTGCAGGTATCGTTGACGGTTATGGCGACAACACTTATCGTGGGGATCGCACCATGACTCGTTACGAAATGGCTCAAATCATTGCTCGTGCAATGGCAAGCAGCGAAAAAGCTGATGCAGCTGTTAAAGCTGAATTGGACAAATTATCCGTTGAGTTTGCAACAGAACTCAGAAATCTGGGTGTTCGCGTAACTGCTCTGGAAAATACCAGCACAAACGTGAAATTCTCTGGAGATTTCCGTGCTCGTTATCGTACTAGTGAAGATGGAGCATGGGCCGGCAAAAAAAATAGCCAAGACGCTCGTTTCCGCATGCAAGCCGAAGGTAAAGTAAATGACAACTGGAGTGTTGTCGGACGTTTTGAAGCTATTAATAATATGCGTGATCCTGGTTATACTGATGTTTATGCTAGCCGCAGTGATGTAAGCATGGATAAAATGTATGCGAAAGGTCAATATGGCGATTTTGGTGTTCGCATTGGTCGTATGGATGTATTGCCGGCGTACGGAATTATGTTTGATGACTATATGGATGCTGTAGAAGTATCTTGGAACAGCAATAAACTCTATGGTGCGTTTCGCTATGGTAACCTGAATGATGTTCCTGCTGCTGGAGTGGGCGATCCTAGAGGCGAACATTACGATGCATATATGGCTGAAGTTGGTGTGCTGAATGTGGTTAAAGGTTTGAATATCCGCGGTCAATATACTCATATTGAGGCATCTGGCTGGAATGGTGGAATTTGGGAAGCTGGTGCTGATTACACTATCGGTAACAGTGGCTTCAAAGTAACTGCTGCAATGGCTGATACCGTAGAAGATATGGCGAAAGGCGACACAGTTTGGTTCGCACAATTGGATTACAAAGGTGCGAAAAAAGATGTAGCCGGTAGCTGGGGTGCTTGGGTAGGATGGCGTGATTTTAAAGGTAATAACAATGCAATAATTAAATCTACCGTTGAAACTAAAGGTGAAGGTTGGTATGTAGGTGGAAGCTATGCTCCTGCTAAAAATATCGTCCTCAAAGCATGGTATGAAGATATGGAGCCAATTGGAAGCAATAAAAGCAAAGACTATATCCGTGCTCAAGCAGAATTCTTCTTCTAAGATTGAATTTGCGAAAAGAGATTTCCCTTTTGGGAAGTCTCTTTTTTTGTGAAGAAATGGTTGTAGCCATAATTTGAATCAAGTAATTGATTAACTTGATTCTGAGCTCATAACTATAAAGTGTGAAAAAGATAATAATAAATCCCGAAAAGCGACAAGAGAAATCTTGTCGCTTTTTTTATGAGATTTTTTACCCAGTTGGTAGCCTCGCAAATTTTATGATAATCTGACCCTCATTGAATCTGTTGCATCTCTATTCAAGAAGACTTGAATATTTTGAGAAAATAAATCATTAATAGCTCCGCAAAATCCAAAGAGATTCTAAATTACAAAAATAGTAAAACTATATTTCACAACCCCTCTCACCAAAAACATCAACTTACCCATAAATCCCAAGCCTTTCCACTTATTTCAGGCAAATTTCACAAATAGCAATCTAATCTTTCGTCTTGCAAACAATAAGCCAACAATAAAAAGTCAAGATTTTTTATAAAAGGCTATACTTTTTCCATTTTTTATTATAGAATGGTAGAAAGTGGTAAAAAGTGGCGGAAAGTGGAGAGGAGGTGGAGAAGATGTTTTTAGGCGAGTATCAGCACAGTATTGATGCGAAAGGTCGGGTGATTATGCCGGCTAAGTTTCGTGAAGAGTTGGGCGATAAATTCTATGTGACTAAGGGTCTGGAAGAATGCTTATTTATCTTCTCTGCTGATGAATGGGGTACTTTTTCGGAGCGACTTCGTCAGATTTCTCTGGTAAAAAAAGAAGCTCGTGCTTTTATGCGATTCTTTTTTGGCGGTGCTGCTGAATTGGAATGCGATAAGCAAGGGCGTATTCTACTTCCACCTACGTTGCGGGAGTATGCAGGATGTAAAAAAGATTTGGTCGTAGTGGGTGTTGGCGGTCGAATTGAGGTATGGGATCAAGAACGTTGGACTTCATATAATGACGAAATGATTCCGGGGGTAACTGAAATTGCTGAACAATTAGTAGAGTTGGGGATTTGATTATGACTAATTTTCATCATGTAAGTGTGTTGTTGGCAGGTGTCTTAGAAGGTCTTGAAGTAAAACCAAGGGGAATTTATGTGGATGCGACTTTAGGTGGTGCGGGTCATAGTAAGGCTATTTTTGATCGTCTGCGCCCTGAAGGGATGCTGATTGGCATTGACCAAGACCCGGCAGCTTTGCGTGCGGCAGAGGATCGGCTTTCCGGTCGGGAGCAGCAAGTAAAATTTTTGCAAGGTAATTTTTGTGAGTTGAAAAACTTGCTTGGAGATATTGGAGTTCATCAAATTGACGGGATTTTATTTGACTTAGGCGTGTCTTCTCATCAATTAGATACACCGGAGCGAGGCTTTTCTTATAATTTTGAGGGTCCTTTAGATATGCGAATGAACCCGACTGCGGAGTTGACTGCGGATCATATTGTCCATGAGTGGTCAGAAGATGAAATCGCTAAAATCCTTTTTGAATATGGAGAAGAAAAATTTGCTCGGCGAATTGCCAGTCATATTGTGAAAAAAAGACAGCAGAAAAAAATTGCCAATACATTGGAGCTGGCAGAAATCATAAAAGAAGCAATTCCGGCAGCCACTCGCAGAAATGGACCTCATCCGGCAAAGCGGAGCTTTCAAGCGATTCGAATCGCGGTAAATCAAGAGTTGGAGATTTTAGAGAAAGCTTTTATTGATGCAATTGAGCTGCTGAAGCCCGGTGGACGAATCTGCGTGATTACATTTCATTCATTGGAAGATCGAATTACTAAGAAAATATTTCAAAAATTGGAAAATCCTTGTACTTGTCCACCGCGACTGCCGATGTGCGCCTGTGGCAGAGTACCTTTGATTCGGTCAGTTGGAAAAGTTCGAGGACCCAATGAAGATGAACTTAAATATAATCCACGGGCTCGAAGTGCTAAGCTTCGGGTTTGTGAGAAATTGAAACAATCAGAAATGGAGGGATAAAAATGGCAACTTCAGCCAGAGCATTGCGAGAAAGAAGCAGGGAAACGACTATCGTTATGAAATCATCGCGAGCAGAAGGTAAAGTGGCAAAAGAGGAGCGCAACGAGCGTGTGGCTCATGCAAAAAGACGACGTCAATTGACTTTTATTTTTATGGCGATAGCTGTTTTGATGGCCCTTCAAATTGTTCAAAGAGAGATGATTGTGCGGAATTCTTATGAATTAGTTTCGGTTAAGTCTCAAGTAAATAACTTGCAGAAAGAAAATGAATTTTTGCGTATTGAGTTGGCTAGTTTAAATTCACCGGATCGTATTCAAGCCGCTGCGACAAGCCAGCTCGGCATGGTTGTGCCGGATCGAGTCCATTATGTGCAGGCGATACCGAATAATAATGATGCGACCGGAGTTGCACGCCTTTCACGTTAGGCGAAGCGAGTTTAAAAACAGTAGAATGAGAGGATTGTTCTACTGTTTTTTTATCCTGAGAGTTAAAATTTATGAAGTAATAATTTTATGAATGTCATTTTTTGACCGATATGGCAGAATAACGTATAATTCAAGAGATGGGATATAACAAAAAGTAAGGGGATGCTGATTGGAATGAAGAGCTTGAAATCTCTTGCTTCTGTGCTTAAAGAGGCGGTTTTAATCGGGAGTCCGGAAACAGAGATTGTCTCTATGAGCTCAGATTCACGGAAAATATCTCCTGGAAGTCTATTTATTGCACTTCCGGGTCACAGAGTTGATGGTGCATCTTTTGCAGAGAAAGCGGTTGAAGCCGGTGCGGTAGCCGTTTTGACGGAGCGAAAATTAGAGATTCCGAGTTCGCAGATAATTGTTCCAGATGTGCATAAAGCGATGGAAGTGATTGTACCTTATTTCTATGATTATCCCGGAAAAGCTTTGAGGATCATTGGTATTACCGGAACGAATGGCAAGACAACCACATCTTTTTTGATTCATCATTTGTTGCAAGAGGCCGGAAAAAAAAGTGGTTTAATCGGCACCATTTGTTCTAAATTTGGTAATCAAGAGATTATTTCTTCAAATACAACTCCTGATGTAGCTGATTTGCAGAAGCTTTTATATGAAATGGTAAAGGGCGGTTTGTCCCATGTAGTAATGGAGGTATCGTCTCACGCTTTGGCTTTAGGGCGGGTTGCGGGCTGCGAATTTGATGTTGGGGTGTTTACAAATTTAACTCAAGATCATTTGGATTTTCATCGGACTTTTGAGGAGTATCAAAAGGCGAAGTTACGGCTTTTTTCTTCCCTGGGAGAGAATGGCTGCAAGTCGAATAAAAGAGCGGTAATCAATCGTGATGATGAGCAGTGGAAATCTTTTGCAGAAAATTCAGAAGCTCCGGTATGGACTTATGGATATCAGGTCGGGTCTGATTTTTTTGTCAGATCAGCTGAAATTTCGCAAGAGGGTACAGAAATATCATTGTCGATGCCAGATGGGGAACTTACACTTCGCAGCACTTTAGTTGGCGATTTTAATGTGTCTAATATTTTGGCAGCGATTGCAGCTGTTCGCTCCGAGGGATTGTCTTGGGATGTAATTGAAAGCGGGTTAGCAAGTTTTTCCGGTGTACCCGGAAGATTTCAGCAAATTTCCAATAATCCACGATTGCCTTTGGTGGTGGTAGACTATGCACATACTCCGGATGGGCTGAAAAATGTGTTGCTTACTGCAAGGAAACTGGTAAAAGAAAAATTAGTCGTTGTATTTGGTTGTGGTGGTGACCGTGATCGATTAAAACGCCCCCTGATGGGTGCAATTGGTGCCGAGCTGGCTGACGAGGTGATTTTGACTTCCGATAATCCGAGAAATGAGGAGCCAGAGGCGATTTTACAGGATATTTTGGTTGCTTGGGATGACTGCATTAAAAAGCCGATGGTAATATCTGACCGTGAACAGGCAATCAGGAAGGCAATCGAAGTGGCTGAACCTGGTGATGTGGTATTAATTTCCGGAAAAGGGCACGAAACCTATCAAATATTAAAAGATGAAGTGATTCATTTTGATGACCGAGAAGTTGCAGAAAAAGCACTGGAGGAGAAGTATGGCATCGTTTAAACTCAGTGAAATACTCACAGCTTTTAATATAGATAAAAATAATTATAAAAATGAATTACATAATGTATTTGATGGAATTACAATAGATACACGAACGCTCAAGCCAGGAGAATTATACTTTGCTTTGAAGGGCGACCGATTTGATGGACATGATTTTTTAGACCAAGCAGTCGAAGCCGGAGCCGGCGGTGTAGTCATTGCTAAAGAATCTCAATGGATTTCTTCAAAGGTAAGTATTTTTCAAGTTGAGGATTCTTTGATTGCTTTGGGAGAATTGGCAAGATACCATCGCTCCAAATTTTTGATTCCGATTATTGGCATTACCGGCTCGGTAGGAAAGACGAGTACAAAAGATTTGATTGCTACAGCTTTGGGACAAATGGTGTTGAAGACCCAAGGAAATTATAATAATGAAATTGGTTTGCCTTTGACATTATTTCAATTAGATTCGACCCATCACTACGGAGTTGTGGAGATGGGGATGAGGAGTCCCGGCGAGATTACCTATTTGGCTGAAATTGCTCGTCCGGAAATTGGGGTAGTCACGTCAATAGCTGAGGTTCATTTGGAAAATATGAAAACCCTAGAGGCGATTGCGGAAGCCAAAAGCGAACTCATAGCAGCTTTGCCTTCGAAATCGTTGGCGGTGCTGAATGGGGATGACCCATTGGTGGCAAAAATGAAGGGTATTGCGCCGGATCAGGTGTTGATGTACGGAACTACTAAGGATACTGATGTGAGGGGAAAGATTTTGTCTCATAGTCGTGAGGGCTTGGTAATTGCATATCAGTATTTAGATGAGCCTGAAGAAGAAATTCAAGTGCCCCTTTATGGGGATTACCAATTGAGTAATATTTTAGCGGCGGTTGCAGTTGCCAGATTTTTAGAAATTTCGCCTCAAAAAATACGGGAAAATTTATTATGTTTAAAGCCGTCGTCAATGCGCATGGAATCTCGAATAATTAAAGAAGTCTTTGTCTTGAATGACGCATATAACGCAAATGTAAAATCGATGAAAGGCGCTCTGGATGCGTTTAAAGAAATTGGACAAGGAAAACGGGTTGCGTTATTGGGCGATATGTTTGAATTGGGAGAAGCTTCGGCAGAAAGCCATGAGGACGTCGTTCGTTATGCTTTGGCATTGGGATTTGAACGAATTATTTTAACCGGAAAAGAAATGACGCATATAGGTAAAATGATCAATGATGAGGCGCTTATTTTCCCTGAATGGCGAGAGGATATTCCGCAGTTATTGTCAATGGAGCTTCAAGAGGGAGATAGCCTCTTGTTGAAAGGCTCGCGGGGGATGCAGTTGGAAAGAATTATTGAGGCGTGGGAACACCTTTAAAATAGATAGAAAGAAAGTGAAGTTGTGATTTTTGGTATTGCGACCTTAGCAAGTTTATTTACAGTGTATCTAATGGCACCATGGATGATTCCGCTATTAAAACGACTAAAGGCCGGTCAAACTATTCGTGATGAGGGGCCGGAATCACATCAAGCGAAGACAGGAACGCCAACAATGGGTGGACTTCTGATGGCGGCAGGAATTACAATCGGTGTGCTCATCTGGAGCGGCTGGGCAGTTTTCTTTGCAAAAGGAATTGAGATTAATCAATTTTTACTGTCTCTCTGGGTAATGTGGACGATTTATATTGGGCATGGAATTTTGGGTTTTATTGATGACTATATAAAAGTTCATTTGAAGAGAAATCTGGGATTGACGGCTAAGGGGAAACTTTTCGGACAAATTATTCTCACAATGGTTTTGGTAATCAGTGCTCATTATTTAGGTCGAGGAACTGAGATTGTTATTCCGTTGGGATTTGTTGAGATTGCGCTAGATTTGGGAATCTGGGGATTTGCAATTTTTGTTGGTATTGTACTGATTGGTACCAGTAATGCAGTAAATTTGACGGATGGCTTAGATGGTCTAGCTACCGGAGTGACACTTTTTGTATCTTTAAGTATTGCGATAATTGCCTTTTTGAGCGATTATATTGTTGGAGCGGCATTTAGTTTGTTGATTGCAGCAGCTTGCTTTGGTTTTTGGCGCTATAATCGGTATCCGGCAAAGATTTTTATGGGAGATACCGGATCATTGGCGTTGGGTGGAGCTTTGGCAACTCTTGCGGTATTGATGAAAATGGAATTTTTACTGGCGCTTATTGGTGGAATTTATGTTATGGAGACGCTGTCGGTAATCATTCAGGTTGGGTATTTTAAATTGACTGGGGGTAAGCGTTTCTTTCGAATGAGTCCTGTTCATCATCACTTAGAATTGGGTGGTTGGTCTGAGACTAAAGTAGTAAATGTATTTTGCGGTGTATCGATAGGCTTGGGAGTTGTTGGTATCTGGTTAAGCCAATTGAGTCGGTAGAGAGTAGGAGGGGCGAAAATGAAGAAGAAGGGTCTAGTGATTGGTGCAGGACGGAGCGGAACTGCGGCGGCCGGCTTTTTAGCGCGCCAAAATTGGGAAGTAATTTTGAGCGATTTGGAAAAACCTTCTTCATTTAAGGAGCCATCTGAAAAAATGGCTTACCATTGGGGTAAACAAACCGAAGAATTACTTCAAGAGGTTTCTTTGGTCGTGACTTCGCCGGGAATTTCTCTTGAAATACCGATTATCCAGACAGCTTTGAAAAAAGGCATTGAGGTAATTGGTGAATTGGAACTTTTCTCTCGTAATTGCTCGTTGCCGATTTTGGCAGTCACCGGAACAAATGGCAAAACAACGACAACAACGCTTTTAGCCAAAATGATGGAAAAGAGCGGAAAACCTATAATCTTAGGCGGAAATATCGGCAGAGCTCTTTCAGAAGAGGCCGACTATTTACCGAAAGAAGGCTGGGTGGTTTTGGAGGTTTCCAGCTACCAATTGGAGACTACGAAAAGTTTTCGCCCACATATTGCGGGGGTTTTAAATTTGACTCCTGACCATTTGGAGAGGCATAAGACTTTTAAAAATTACCAAAAAATGAAGGAAAAGATTTTTGCAAATCAAACCTCAGGAGATATTCTTCTTTTGAATCAAGGAGACTCATTAGTGAAAGAAATGGCTCAGCGTACTTGCAGTGAGGTATGTATGTTTGATGCTTTAAGGCCTGTGGAGCGCGGAATTTGGGGAGATGAAAGCGGCTTATATCATAATTTACATGGTACAATAATGGAGATCCTTTCTTGGAAGGATACATCTTTAGTGGGGCTTCACAATCGCGAGAATATCGCAATGGCGGCAGGGATGGCTTTGAGTGCAGGAATATCAGAGGCGTCAATTCGCGAGACTGTGATGAATTTTTCTGCGGTAGAACATCGAATTGAATGGATTCGCTCGTTAGATGGGGTAGATTATTATAATGATTCAAAGGCGACAAATCCGGATTCGGTAATTAAGGCATTGGAATCTTTTGAACGACCGATTGTGTGGCTGGCCGGTGGATATGATAAAGGAAGTGATCTTGCTGAAATGATGAAGATTGCTAAAAAAAAGGCTTTTTACTCAATTTTTTTCGGAAAAGCCGGCGGGCGCTTTTTCAAAGAAGCGAAAGAGATAGGGCTGACCCATGGTATCCAAGTAGATTTACTAGAAGATGCTTTGGTAGAGGCGAAAAAAATTGCCCGAAGGGATGATATTGTTCTGCTATCGCCTGCTTGCTCTAGTTTTGATCAATTCACGAGTTATGAGGAGCGAGGAAGATTTTTTAAAGAGTGGACAGGAGAACTTAAATGAAATCCAAAATTCTTTTGAGCGGTGGAGGAACCGGAGGGCATATCTATCCGGCTCTTGCGATTGCTGATGAGATTTGCAAAAAAAATCCTGATGTAGAAATTCTTTTTGCGGGAACGAAAGAAGGTTTGGAAAAAAATATCGTTCCTCAGGCAGGATATTCAATCGAATATATTCGATCTGCCGGAATTGAAAGAAGATTTACTTTAGAGAATGTAAAAAATTTTTCTTTGGCAGTTGCAGGGCTTTGGGATGCCAAAAAACTGCTCGATGAATTTAAACCGGATGTTGTTATTGGTACAGGTGGATATGTATGTGGACCGATTCTTTTGATGGCGGGATTGAAAAAAATACCGATTTTGCTTCAGGAACAA
>JGI996J12353_1000376_pt1 | contig 11314 bp, 9 predicted proteins | sample IntmicLarv5ML5BL_FD_12353 | JGI IMG/M metagenome (IMG submission 12353) | reverse complement strand
AACCCGCCATATTCATCAAAATTCACATACCCGCCTTGCGCACCAAGATGCAAATCGCCACCTTGTGCATAAGATTTTATACCAAAAAAGGTTAGTAACAGAACCAATATTATTTTCCTCATATTCAATAGTTATTTAATACTTGTCGCAAATGTAGATAATATTACGAATAAAACAAAATGGCATTAACCATTCATTGAAATAAGAAATTCTTCGTTAGAGAACGTTTTCGTCATTCTATCTTTTACAAATTCCATTGCTTCCAAACTATTCATATCCGAAAGATATTTACGCAAAATCCACATACGATTTACGGTATCGCGATCTTGTAATAAATCGTCTCTTCGAGTGCTAGAAGCAACAATATCCACTGCCGGATAAATTCGTTTATTCGATAATTTACGATCCAATTGCAATTCCATATTACCTGTTCCTTTGAATTCTTCAAAGATAACATCATCCATTTTAGATCCTGTTTCGGTAAGGGCTGTAGCAATAATCGTTAATGAACCTCCATTTTCGATATTACGAGCAGCTCCGAAAAAGCGTTTCGGTTTTTGCAATGCATTAGCATCTACCCCACCCGATAATACTTTTCCTGAAGCCGGCTGAACAGTATTATATGCTCTTGCCAAACGAGTTATCGAATCCAACAAGATAACAACATCATGTCCACATTCGACCATTCTTTTTGCTTTATTTAAGACAATATCTGCAATTTTAACATGACGATCGGCTGGTTCATCAAAAGTAGAAGCAATTACTTCGGCATCTACGCTTCGCTGCATATCTGTTACTTCTTCCGGACGTTCGTCGATTAGCAAAACAATCATATATACTTCCGGGTGATTCCATGCAATGGAGTTTGCAATGTCTTTCAATAACATTGTTTTACCCGTTTTCGGTTGAGCAACAATCAATCCGCGTTGACCTTTTCCAATCGGAGAAAATAAGTCCACTACCCTAGGCGAAATTTTATCCGTCACTTTGGGACTCATGCTGCGAGTAAGATTGAATCTTTCATCCGGAAATAAAGGTGTTAAATGATCAAAAGGAACGCGATCCCGCACTTCATCCGGACGCAATCCATTAATTAAATCCACTTTTACCAATGGGAAAAATTTCTCACCTTCTTTCGGAGGACGGATTGGTCCTTCTACAACATCGCCGGTTCTTAATCCAAATAATTTGATTTGCGATTGAGAGACATAAATATCATCTGCTGAAGATAAATAGTTATAATCCGATGAACGTAAAAAGCCATAGCCTTCTTGTATAATTTCCAAAACTCCAGTACCGGTTAAAATACCGTCAAAATCAAAGCCTTTTTCTTTAGCTTGTTGATTATTGTTATTCGGAGTTTTATTTTTATTTATATTATTATTGTTCCCATTGTTATTATTATTCGGAGCATTTTTTTGAATGGGTTGAGCAGCCGGATTTTGCTTCGGTTGTTCTTTCTTTGGTGCAAACAAAACCTGATCCATCACACTGTTGACTTCCGGGCTATGTCTAAAAACCAATTTTCCTACGCTTGGAGTTTCTTCTTTTTGTGAAGTTTCACTTGGAGGAGTCTGTTTTTCCGGCTCCAAGTTTACCACTGGAACTCCATTCAAAGAAGGTGCAGCATCCGTATTCGGCTGTCCCGGCTTAATTGCCACTGGATTTGGAGATACAATTCGCTCTCTTTTCTTTTTCTGGTTCTGAACTCTTGGTTGTTCAACAGGCGAAATTTCAGTGTTTAATTCAACAACTTCAGCAACTTCAGAAGTCGTTTTTTCTGTTTCTACCAAAACCTCTTTCGTTTCTTCAATCAATTTAGGTTCTTCCTTTCTTGCAATTTTTTTTGCGGGTTGTTTTTTCTCTTTAGTCTCCACTTTTTCTACAAGATTATCTTTCGCTTCTTCTTTTACGTTTTCCTCTTTTGGCGGTTTACTCTGATTTGGTTTAGTCGCACGAGAAGGTCTACTCTTCCGAACTGGTTTTTTACCTTCATTTTCTTTAACCGCTGCAGCTTGTTTAGCAGCATTCACAATAGCTTGTTGATCTAAGATTTGATAAACTAAATCATCTTTCTCTAGTTTTTCAATTTTTTTTAGACCTAACTCTTTCGCCAAAGCAATCAAATTACTTTGATCCATTTCTTTCAGTTGCAAAATATTATATTTCTGCATAAAATAATCAATATTATTATAAATTTAATTTTTATGTATAAAAAAGTGTGGATATAATTTAGACAATGTTATATTGTCTCAGAACAAGTAATGAAGTTTTCGGATGCAAAGATAAGTAGAATTTTCGTTCGGACAAACATTTTTTAAAAAAGTTTAAAAAGGTAAACTTTCTTCGTTTGCTTATTTACTCTGTAACGATTATCTGTTCGACTTCCGATAATCCAAATAATATCGTCTCCGGAGCAAAGTAGCCACGCATTTTCTTTTTCAAACTTTGTGAATTTATGATTATTGAAATAGTCGCTCAATTTCTGAAAACCGGTCATTCCAAAAGGAACAAAACGGTTTCCTAATTCCCATTTTCTTATTTGCAAGGGAAATTGCAATTTATCGGCATCAAAATAAGCTCGATTTTTATCTTTGATAAGATTAAAATTTTCTGATATTTCCTCTAATGAAACAGCGATTGACAAAGGTTCTGTTATTTCTATGTCATTTTCTTTTATTTCGTAAACTCCTTTTGTTGGTTTTTTTTTTCGAGAAGACAAAATAAATCGATTTCTGTCTTTTAATAAAGAATATTCAGAAGAATAAAATTCTTTTCCGGATTGACTATCCATTGCCAAAACAATGTCTTTTATTATATCCGGTCCAAAACCATATTCTTTTAATAGTTCAAATAAAACAGATTCCGGAGAAGATAATTTTTGTAACAAAGAAATATCAATTGTTTTTTTCTCCTTATTAAATACTTTTTGAATGGATGTTTGAATATAATCGTCATAAATTTTTGTTACTTCGTTCAAATTGTTCATTGTCCGAAGCAAAGAAGATTCAATAGACGGATTTATTGATTGCAATAAAGGAATCAAAGATAATCGGATTTTGTTGCGCGTATATTCATCCGCTAAATTGCTCGAATCCACAATATAAGGTATTTGTTTTTCTTCTGCAAACTGGAGAATTTCTTTTTTTGAAACAACTAATAAAGGACGTATTATTTTCCCATTTTTAGGCTTAATTCCTGTTAAACCTTTAATTCCTGTTCCCCGAATTAAATTTAACAACAAAGTTTCAACGCTATCATCCTGATGATGCGCTACTGCAATAGCTTCAGCGTTCCATTCTTTTCGCAATTTTTCAAACCATTCGTAACGCAAATCGCGAGCAGCCATTTCGATAGAAATTCCTCGTTCGCGAGCAATGAGATTCGTGTCGAAATCTTGCTTGAAAAAAGGAACATTCAAAGAAGCCGCAAAATCAGACGCAAATTGTTCATCTCGTTGAGATTCTTCTCCTCTCAAATGAAAATTGCAATGAGCAGCCAAACAATCATATCCTAAATGATGCAAAATATGTAATAAAACAACCGAATCAGCACCTCCGCTTAATCCAATGATAATTTTTGGTTTTAGAGACAAAGAAATTGAGCTCAATAAGCCCTGTGAATCAATCTGTTTTTTAATCTTACGAATCATGTTTTCTCCCAAGATTTAGGGTAAAGGAAATAAACTAAACTGGTCACAACAACTCCAACAATCATTCCGGCATAAACATCAGTGATAAAATGTTGAGACAAATAAATGTGTCCATAACCAACCAACAATGCGGATACTGCCAATAACCAATGCCATTTCTTTTTAGGCAAAAATAAGGCAAAAAAAGTGGATAAAGAAAAAGCTGCAGAAGTATGTCCTGAAGGAAAACTTTCTGTACTTAATTGTTTTACGCCTTCGATTAATCGCAACGTGTTTTCTTCAAAATAAAGCGTGGGACGAGGAACGCCCGGAAAAAGAAGGTGTTTGGCAAACTGTGTTACTAACATAACTGAAAAGAAACAAATGGCGGCTTTTAACGCAATTCTCCAACCTTTTAATAGCCAAAGAAGAATTACGGTAGTAACCGAAAAAAAAACGGCTCCTATATTATTTATGATTAGAAAAAATTTATCCAGAAATAAAGTCCAACGAGTATTTACCCAAAGAGTAAATTGGTCTTTTGTTATCAAATATAAAATAATTCCTTCTACAATTACAAATAGAATAATAACGGAATAATAATATTTATTTTTTAAAAATAAGTCTTTCATTTTTAACTCTCATTATTAATTTAATTGATTACAAAGTTAATGAACACATCATTTTTTACAAAAAAACAAATCGAAAACATCCTTAAACTCCTTGAAATAAAATAATTAGTTTAGAAAACACAATTATCATTCTTGTTTTAATTAATTAAATTCATTTTGATTAATTCATAAAAAGATACAGTATCAATTGAATCTTTCATATTAATTATCATAGGAGTTTCTTTTTTTCTTTGAATATGAATATTATAAGGAGAAAATTCCGTATTAACATTAACATAATACTCTATGCTATCTGTGCCAATAAAGTATCCTTTTTTTATATCGGCTAATGAAAAACCTTTCGTTCGTCTGTTAAAATCAGGGATTTCCTCTGACAAATACACTTTTTCAATTTCACTCAAAAGTGTTTTGATTTTATATTGACCTGTTATAATTAAATATTCATTTTCAATAAACATTCTATCTTCTTTCTTCAAACTTGATATATGTAATATAGGAAATATCAAAATACCTATTGCTATGCTGATTATAAAAATTATATACACTTTTTTCTTTTTCATTGTGAAAATATTAAGTCTTTTATTTTTAACTCTCATTATTAATTTAATTGATTACAAAGTTAGCATGTTTCATCAGAATAATGTACTTTTGTGAAATTAAAGAAAAGAAAAACACAATTGTAAATGATTAAAAACACTCTTTTTTCGTTTATTGCCAATCGATTCAAGACTGAACGATTGTGTAGTTGTTCGAATTCTTTAATTATTCATCCTTTTTATCATACGGTTACAGATAATTATTTACCTCATCTGACTCCTTTGTACAAACCGAAATCGGTTAAAGAATTTCAATTGGATATTGATTATTTGTATTCTCATTTTCAAGCAATTTGCATTGACGATGTTTTATCTTACACCGAAGGAAAAAAGAAATTAGAAAAAAACACTTTTCATCTTTCTTTTGATGACGGATTAAGAGAAGTTTATACAACCGTTTTGCCGATTCTCTATCAAAAAGGAATTCCGGCAACGATTTTCATTAATAGCGATTTTGTGGATAACAAAAATTTATTTTATCGGCACAAAGCAGCACTTGTTATTGATTTACTAAATAAAAAAGTTCCTTCCGAAAATTCGCTGAATGAATTAGAAAAGCTGCTTGGCGTTAAGAAAGCTGCTTTTCGAACGAAAATACTTGCAATCAATTATTCTGAACAAAATTTATTAGATAAAATCGCATCTGTATTGAATCTTGATTTGGATGCATATTTAAAAACGCAACAGCCTTATTTATCTAAAGATGAATTATTGGAAATGCAGAAAAAAGGATTTACCATTGCGGCTCACAGCATCAATCATCCTCCATTTTCTGAATTAAAAGAAGAAGAACAAATCAGACAAGTTTTGGAGTCAAATGCTTATGTTTCAAAAACATTTCAAGCGTCCAAGAATTATTTTTCTTTTCCTTTTTCCGATGAAAACATAAAAGATTCTGTATATCATTCCATTTACGAAACAATTGATTTGTCTTTTGGAATTACAGGAATAAATACCCGCTTTAACGGCAAACATATCGCCCGAATTGATATGGAGAAATATGGAAAAAATGCCAAAGAAGCTATCAATAAAGCCTGTTTGAAATCTTTAATAAAACAAAAAACAACATTTATAAATTAATAAATTAATGTACCAATGAAAAAAAAGTTTATTTTACTAGCTCTTTGTGTGTTTTGCTTATCAAGCATATATGCACAAACAAAACATTCTAAAAACACGATGTATCCAAGCTATAAAAGTTTAGCTATGGCTGGATATCAAGGTTGGTTCCGCGCTCCTGCAGACGGAGTTATGTATCCTGACGAAACTAAAGTCAGAATTGATATGTGGCCGGATGTAAGTGAATACGAAAAAACATATCCTACCGGACTAAAATTAGCGGACGGTTCAACTGCTCGTTTTTTCAGCTCAACCGACAAAAGTACAGTTGATTTGCATTTCAAATGGATGAAAGAATATGGTGTTGACGGCGTTTTCATGCAACGTTTTTTCCACACAACTTTAACGCCTGAATCACGCAAAAATACTTCTGTCATTTTAGACAATGCGATGAATGCAGCTTCAGTTAATCAACGTGCAATTGCCGTTATGTATGATTTATCCGGTTTAAGAGTCGGTCAAGATTGTTCTTCAATCATTGAAGATTGGAAATTTTTGGTGGACGAACGCAAAGTAACCAACCAAAAAGGAACTCAAACTTATTTACATCACAATGGCAAACCATTGGTTGCAATTTGGGGAGTTGGATTTCCTGACAGACCATACAATACTCGCAATATCGGTATCGAACGTTTAATTGATTTTCTTCAAAATGACCCTGAGTACGGTGGATGCGCTGTTATGCTTGGTGTACCTACTTTCTGGAGAACATTGGAGTCGGATTGTCTTCCTGACCCTTATTTGCACGAAGTGATTAAAAAAGTGGATATTGTTTTACCTTGGACAGTTCAACGTTTTACTCCATTACTTCACAATGATATGGACCGTTTCCGCGATTTAATTCTTGGAGACATCAAATGGTGTCGCGAAGCCGGAATTGATTATGTTCCTTGTGTAACTCCTGGATTTAGCTGGCACAACTTAAGTCGTTATGAATTCCCGAATGATATAAAACCAACAGGTTCAATTCCCCGTCAAGGAGGACGTTTTTACTGGCAACAAATCAGTACAGCGATTAACGCCGGAGCAGAAATGCTTTATCTTGCAATGTTTGACGAAGTAAACGAAGGTACTGCAATCTTCAAAGTATCAGATAATCCTCCGGTAAGTGATGTTGCTAAATTTGCAGATTTGGATGGTAGACCGTCTGATTGGTATTTGTGGTTAACCGGCGAAGCATCTAAAATGCTCCGCAGAGAAATCCCATTGACATTCGAAATGCCGGAGCGAAAATAATGTAGAGACGCAATGCTTGCGTCTCACAGTGACAAGTGACGACGAGCAAAGCTCGTTAGTGACAAGTAACGAGTTAACAAGTAACAAGTAGCGCAAAGCGCTGCTAACGCTGGCGCGGATTTGCAATCCGTGCCGATAAGTTCAGTTCAACCCTTTGGGTTGTAGTATATCTGGCACAGCATGTTATCCCCCAGTCACTTTCGCGTTACTGGGGGTTATTCAAATTCTGTCCGTGCGGACAGCGCAAAGCATAGTTGACACAGATTGCAAATCCGTGTCAACGTTACCTCGTCACTTGTAACTATGAGCGAAGCTCATTGTAACTTGTCACTAAAAAAATTTGCATTTGTATTTTTTTTACCTACCTTTGCGAAAGATAAATGAAAAAAGAACTATGCGATTAATTCATAATTCATAATTCATAATTCATAATTCATAATTCATAATTCATAATTCATAATTAAAAAAAATGATTCAATTAATTAATACATTTTGGTGGTGGCACTTATTCTTAATCAAAAGAGTGAGTTAAATACCTATGTATTGTTAATTAAATAATAAATAACTACGAAAAGGTCTGTTGTCACTCACAACAGACCTTTTTTTGTTTTATAACTTTAAGAAAATGAACACATTCCAAGTAAACACAGAAGGTTATTATGGCGATTTCGGAGGAGCTTACATCCCCGAAGTTCTTTACGCCTGCGTAGAAAATTTAAGAAAAGAGTATTTGAATATCTTGAATGACCCTGAATTTCAACAAGAGTTCAATGATTTATTAAGAGATTATGTCGGCAGACCCAGTCCGTTGTATTTGGCAAAACGATTGTCGGACAAATACGGAGGAAAGATTTATTTGAAGCGAGAAGATTTGAATCATACCGGCGCGCATAAAATCAATAATACAATCGGACAAATCCTAATCGCCAAACGGATGAAAAAGACCCGGATTATTGCCGAAACGGGAGCCGGACAACATGGAGTCGCAACTGCGACAGTTTGTGCGTTAATGAACATGGAATGTGTTGTTTACATGGGAGAAATGGATGTAAATCGACAACATCTGAATGTTCAAAAAATGAAAATGTTAGGAGCGAAAGTCGTTCCGGTTACAAGTGGAAACAAAACCTTGAAAGATGCAACAAACGAAGCCATTCGCGATTGGTGTTGCAATCCTGCAGATACGTATTACATTATCGGTTCAACAGTAGGACCTCATCCCTACCCCGATATGGTCGCACGACTTCAATCCGTAATCAGCAAAGAAATAAAAAAACAACTGCTGGAAAAAGAAAATCGAGATTATCCCGATTATTTAATCGCCTGCGTGGGCGGCGGAAGTAATGCTGCCGGAGCAATTTATGAATACCTAGATAATCCAAAAGTGAAAATTGTTTTGGCGGAAGCTGCAGGAAAAGGAATTGATTCCGGCGAATCGGCAGCAACAATGCAGTTGGGAACAGTCGGAATTATTCACGGTTCAAAAACGCTTTTGATGCAAACGGAAGACGGACAAATTGAAGAACCTTATTCAATTTCTGCCGGTTTGGATTATCCCGGAATTGGACCGATGCACGCGAACATGGCGAAACAAGGTCGTTCGGAAGTATTGGCAGTTGATGATTTTCAAGCACTGGAAGCTGCAATGGAACTCACTCGATTAGAAGGAATTATTCCGGCTTTGGAATCGGCACATGCTTTGGGCGCATTGGAACAAACTAAATTCCAACCAGAAGACGTGATTGTTCTTTGTTTATCCGGAAGAGGCGACAAAGACATGGAAACCTACATCAATTATCAAGAAAAGAAGTAACATCATGAAAAAAACAAGCATTTATACCCAATACAAAACTGTATTAGCCGATACACATACTCCGGTCAGTATTTACTTGAAAGTGAGAGATGTTTATCCCGAATCAGCCTTATTGGAAAGTTCCGATTTTCATGGAAATGAAAATTCAGTTTCTTTTATCGGATTGGCTCCAATGGCTTATTTCCAAGTCAAAGAAAATGAAATCAAACGGCTTTATCCGGACGGAACAATTGAAGAAAAACAATTGCAAAAAGAAGAAACGGTTTCTGAATTATTCAATCAATTTCTTCAATCATTCGAAATAAAGAACGAAAATAAAACCAATCTTCACAATGGATTTTTCGGTTATACTTCGTATGATGCCGTAAAATATTTTGAAGATGTAAATCCGAATAAACAAGAATCCGAAGCAAGTGCGATTCCCGAAATGATGTACATTTTTTATCGATATATCATTGTTATTAATCATTTCAAAAACGAATTGACATTAATCGAAAATTTGTTAGAAAAAGAAGAAAGCAAAATGAACGAAGTTCTTAATCTGCTGAATAATCGCAATTACGCATCTTACAATTTTTCGATTAAAGGAGAAGAAACTTCCAGCATTACGGATGAGCAATATAAACAAATGGTAAGTAAAGGAATCGAACATTGCAAGCGCGGAGATGTTTTTCAACTGGTTCTTTCCCGCTGTTTTTCGCAAAGTTTTTCCGGCGATGATTTTAAAGTTTATCGGGCTTTACGTTCAATCAATCCTTCGCCCTATCTTTTTTATTTCGATTTTGGCTCTTATCGAATTTTCGGTTCAAGTCCCGAAACGCATTGCGGAGTTTCAAATAATCGGGCTTATATCGACCCAATCGCAGGAACGTTTCGGAGAACGGGAGACGATGAAAAGGATAAACAATTAGCCGAAGATTTATTGAATGACCCGAAAGAAAATGCCGAACACGTGATGTTAGTGGATTTGGCTCGAAATGATTTGAGCAAAAATACCGAAAATGTCCATTTGGAATTTTACAAAGAAGTGCAATTTTACTCGCACGTTATCCATTTAGTTTCCCGAGTAGCCGGAGATGTAATGCCAAACAGCAATAGCATAAAAATATTTGCCGACACTTTCCCGGCAGGAACGCTTTCGGGCGCGCCCAAAGTTCGGGCAATGGAATTAATCAGAGATATCGAACCGCACAACAGAGGAGCTTACGGCGGCTGCATCGGATACATTGGATTGAATGGCGAATTAAATCAGGCGATTACAATTCGTTCTTTTGTCAGCAAAAACAATACATTGTATTATCAAGCTGGAGCCGGAATTGTTTCTCAATCCAAAGAAGAATCGGAATTACAAGAAGTTAACAACAAACTAGGCGCATTAAAAAGAGCAATTGATACCGCCGAAAAAATAATTCATTGATATGAAAATACTTATTTTTGACAATTACGATTCTTTCACTTACAACTTGGTTCATTTGGTTAAAGAGCTTGGTTATAAAGATGTGGAAGTGCATCGAAACAATAAAATCACGCTGCAAGAGATAGATAAATTTGACAAAATCATTTTATCTCCGGGACCCGGAATTCCTTCCGAATCCGGTTTGTTATTAGATGTGATAAAAGAATTTGCTCCTAAAAAAAGCATTCTCGGAGTCTGTCTCGGACATCAAGCCATTGCCGAATCTTTTGGCGGTTCTCTCATTAATTTGGAACACGTATATCATGGCGTAGCGACTTCGATACAAATTGTTGAACCAGATTATCTTTTTAGTAATCTGCCTTCAACAATTGAAGTGGGCAGATACCATTCTTGGATTGTGGACAGAAAAGATTTTCCGAAAGAACTTGAAATTACAGCAATAGATGAATCCAATCAAATCATGGCATTGAAGCACAAAACATTTGATGTACATGGTGTGCAATTTCATCCGGAATCGGTTCTTACAAAGGATGGAAAAGAAATCATTAATCAATTTTTAACAAAGAAATCAGTATGAAAGAAATATTAAACCGATTATTTGAACATCAATTTTTATCTCAAAAAGAAGCAAAAGAGGTTCTGACCAATATGGCAGAAGGTAAATATAACGAAAGTCAAATCGCTGCTTTTATTACCGTATATTTTATGCGGAGTATTAGTGTGGATGAAATTTTAGGTTTTCGAGAAGCCCTTTTAGAAATGCGTGTTAGCGTGGATGAATTGAGAGATTACAATCCGATTGACATTGTCGGAACGGGCGGCGATGGAAAAAACACCTTCAATATTTCGACAGCGGCTTGCTTTGTTACT
>JGI996J12353_1000375_pt1 | contig 11320 bp, 11 predicted proteins | sample IntmicLarv5ML5BL_FD_12353 | JGI IMG/M metagenome (IMG submission 12353) | reverse complement strand
GCAATGTCACAGCTGTGACAAAGTAATGGCACGCTTGTGACAATGTATGGAAACGAGCGTGCCATTACGTTGTCACAAAGGGAGCATAATGATTATGTGTAAAAGAACCTTAACTGAATGACATTGCCCGATACGGGTTGGTCGCCACAGTCACACAAAAAGAAAAAACAAACTGGATACCATACCTCAGATGGTTTGTCAACAGAGTATTTACATGAAATAGTTTCGATTTGATCTGACAGTTAAAGGGCAAACAATTAAGTTTGTATTGCATAAGTACCCAAAAAAGTTTAACCCTTTAAAATGTCAGAAAATGAGTTTAGAAACAAAAGTCGTTTAGGATTACTATCCTTAGCAGAAGAATTAGGTAATGTATCGAGAGCCTGTAAGTATTTAGGTTATAGTCGTGAGACTTTCTATCGTTACAAGGAGTTGTTTGAAGATGGAGGAGAGCAAGCTCTCAAGGATATGAACCGTCGAGTCCCTAATGTAAAGAATCGTATAGAATCTCATATTGAAGAGCTTGTTGTTGCCTTTGCCATTTAGAACCCCGCTTTCGGTCAGACCAGAGCCTCAAATGAACTGAAGAAAGAGGGCCTGTTTATCTCTCCGGCAGGAGTTCGTTGTGTTTGGTTACGCCATGATCTAGAAACCTTCCAAAAGCGATTAAAAGCACTTGAATCGAAAGTAGCGCAAGAAGGACTGATTCTTACCGAATCACAGGTCGTAGCTCTTGAGAAAACCAAAGAAGAGAAAGTCGCTCATGGAGAAATCGAAACCCACCATCCTGGCTTTCTTGGCGCACAAGACACTTACTATGTTGGTTATATCAAAGGCGTGGGTAAAATTTATCAGCAAACCTTTATTGATACCTATTCCAAAGTTGCTACTGCTAAGCTGTATGACCGCAAATTAGCCTTAGTTGCTGCCGATATGCTCAATGATAGGGTTATTCCCATGTATGACCAATATGGCATTCCTTTGATGCGTATTTTAACAGACAGGTGTACTGAGTATTGTGGAGCAAGAGAGCATCATGAGTTCCAGCTATATCTTGCAATTGAAGATGTTGACCATACGAAGACTAAAGCAAAAAGTCCACAAACGAATGGGATATGTGAACGTTTCCATAGAACAATACAGGATGAATTTTATGCAACTGCATTCCGCAAAAAGATATACAATACTATTGAATAGTTGCAGGCTGATCTTGATGTGTGGTTGGAATATTACAACAATCAAAGACCACATTCAGGCAAACATTGCTATGGTAAAACACCTATGCAGACTTGGAATAACAGCCTCCATTTTGCAAAAGAGAAGTTATTATCCAATCATTATCAAAATGTTGTATCTTTGCCTCTGTCAGGTGAAGTGGAAACAGGCTCTGCTGGGGAGCAACCTGCTAGAAATAACCTGACTGACTGGAATGGTCAAGGGGGACTAAAATCCCCCTCTAATTTACTTCCTATTCCAAGAAATTATGTCTTAGAAAAACCAAATATACAGCCTTGAAAAAATTGCCCGACTGTCAGATCTAGTCTAAACTTTTACAAATAAAGATTATGGTGTTACTCAAAAAACCAAATTATAAAAACAACTATTATGATTAACCACTACATTAAAATCGCTTTTCGTAATATGCGAAAATATAAAGTACAAGCACTTACTGGTGTTTTTGGATTAGTACTTGGTCTTATGTGTTTCATCCCTGCAATTTATTGGATGTATTACGAAACCTCTTATGATAGTTTTTATCCTGATGCTAAGCATATTTATCGCATCTATTCTATCGATAAACAATCCGGACAGGTTAATGAGGGACTTTCAAGTGTTTTTGAAAAGAAATTGAAGGAACAATATCCAGCGATAGAGGCTTCTGCTCTCTTTCTGAAGAGTCAGGAGAATTGCCGTACACAAGAAATGCCGCATGTCCAGTTGAATATGCTTTATACAGATGGTTCTTTCTTTGATGTTTTCTCGCCTGATTTCGTTAGTGGTGATGTGAGGGAGCCGTTAGATGTTCTAAACAATATTGTTATTACGGAAGCTACAGCAATACGTTTGTTTGGTGATGCGGAAGGAGCGATAGGTCAGCAGATACAAACGACAATGAATGCTTCTTTGCCTCCGTATATGGTGACTGCTGTTGTGAAGGATGTACCATCCAACACTAATTTGCCATTTGACGCAATAATTAATCATAATATGATAAAATATTTCTCCGAACTTCCTGAAGAAATGCAATGGAGTATGTCTTTCATGGAATTGTATGTGAAATTGCATCCCAATACAAACATAAAACAGTTTAATGATGGATTGCGTGACTTTGTGGCACAGCAAAATAGTAATATCAGTCTTGAGTTGCGTATGCTACCTATTAGTGATGTTAGGCATCGGTTAAACTCTAATTCTCCATTTAACCTGAATTTTATAAAGCTATTTGTTATCTCTGGTGCCTTGTTGTTGTTTTGTGCCTTGTTTAATTTCCTGAATCTACATCTTGATCTTTTTCGTCAACGTGTACGGGAGTTTCGTTTGCGTGCAATACATGGAGCATCAGTTGGTCAGCTTATTCGCCAGATGATATTCGAACTATCTTGCTTTGTTTCTATGGCATTATTATTTGCTTTTGGCTTTCTGATACTTCTTCGCCCTGTCTTTTCCGGTCTTCTAAAGATTGATATGGGTATGTCACAATTGAGTTTGTTTTTTGCTGTTTGTGGGATAGGAACGATGGTCCTGATTTTGTCGATAGGCTATATTCTTTTTTTGCGACTGAGCCATTTATCCACACGACCTCAATTTGTCGAGGGAGTCGTCGGACGGCAGATATTACGACACGTCGCAGTAGTCTTGCAATTGAGCATCAGTGTTGTTTTGATTTTCACAACACTGGTTGTTATGATGCAAATGCGTTTTGTCAACCAAAAAGATTTAGGTTTTAATCCTGATGGAATTATCCAATTATCCGGCTTTGTCGATGCTTCAGGAAGGATTGAGAAGGCTCTGGTGGATGAACTGGCAACTATCCCACAGATAGAAAGTTTCACCGATGCCTTTTTCCAACCTCAGCATAGTTCACCGGATTTTACTATTACATCTGAAGTAGAATGGCAAGGTAAAGCTCCATTCGAAAAACCGGTCTTTCATTTTATTCCAACAGATAGCCGATTTTCCGAAACATTCGGATTGAATATGGTTATGGGAAAATGGTGGAATGAAGGAGAAATGCAAAATATCGTTCTCAATGAAGAGGCGATTAAAGTAATGGGACTTGCCGAGCCGATAATAGGTAGCATTGTTTATATGCCATCTCCAGAGGATACTTCTATTATGGAGGAATACAGGGTAGCTGGCGTTGTAAATGATTTTCATACATTATCGCTACGCAACAAAATACAACCTACTATTTTCAGACCTTCCCCTTATCCATTCAACATTATATATGCAAGAGTATTACCTGGATATGAGTGGAATGTAATACAACGAATCGTTGAGATACTTCCCAATATTGATGCTACCATGACAGATACCAAGATAACACCTCTAAATGAACTTTATTCACAACTTAGTCAGTTGGAGCATACTGGTCTGAAACTGTTTTCCGCACTAACCACGTTCTGTCTGTTAATATCAATCTTTGGTATTTATGCTGTATCTTCTACCTCGACTATACGTCGCCGTAAAGAAATAGCTATCCGTAAAATAGTCGGTGCAGAAGCACAAACAATTGTGCGTATGTTTTTCCATGAATATGCATTACAAGTTGTAATTGCAGGTGTTATTATGCTTCCATTTGCTTTCCTTATAATGAATTCTTGGCTTCAAGAATATGCATATCACATAACGATTCCTTGGTGGTTACCAATAGGAGTTCTTACAGGAGTTCTTGTCGTGGTTTCGCTTACGGTATTGAGACAAGTGCTAAACGCTGCCAATAATAATCCGGCAGAAGTGATAAAAAGCGAATAATGTTATATTCTACGATAATCACTTTTGGAGCTTGGACGTTTCTCTGAATACGAAAATTGACAGTTCTAGATTTCTATAATAGTCACTTGATTATGACAACTGTTTATAAAAGAATGAAAGCAAAAGTTTTCACAATAGCAATGCTGCTGATTTTATCAGTAGCATTTGCTATTTTATATGGGTCCTCAAACTGTAAGTCAGGAATTCTCAGGAACATTAGTTCGCAATAGAAGTGTATCTTTATATTTTAATCGTAATAATATTAACCGTCCTCGTAAATGGCATAAACAAAAAAGAATATGAACACAAATGAATTTGATTATTCTTTAATCGGCAGAAAAAACAACGAAAGCTATCTAAAAACATTTATTTTCGCTTTGCTGACAACTTTTCTACTGACAAGTTGTTCAGAGATCAAGACGACAAACCCTCAAGAGACATACAAGTATTGGGCAGGAACAAATCCTCCTGCCGACATTGAAGTTTTCAACGGACAATATTGGCGTTCTGCTCATTGGACACTTGAATATATTATGTATTTAGAGTTTAAGCCGACAGAAGTTTGGTGGAACGAGTTTTTGAAACAAAACAATATTATTGAAGACAAAAATGAATGGAAAGGAATCCCAACTGATGCTCCGGATTGGTTTAACCCTTCTGACAGTTTTGTTCGGTATTGTATCGAAAGCAACTTTGACCAAGGTTCACGATACTTTAGAGATAAATTTACAGGTATTTGTTACATTTATGAAATTCAACTATAAAACTTCTTCTGTCGCAAGCAGTGAAAAAATAAGTCAAGAAGAAAATAGACAACAAAAGCAGAGGGAAAAATGAAAAATACCGATTTTACAGAAATCATGGCGAAGCGTACAGATAAAGAATTGATTATTGTTGCTTCTCTTGATAGAAACGATTATCAGCCGTTGGCTGTTATTGCTGCCGAAGAAGAAATTAAAAAGAGAAATATAAGCACAACGAAAATTGAGCAAACATTAAAAAAAGAATTAAGAAAGAGAGAAAGAGAGGATAAAGAGGCAGAGCAGGAAAAGAAGGATAAAAAAGAATCTCTCAAATTTCAACTTATTATATGGCTTGTCTTTATTTTTATTGGCGTAATAATCTACCTTTTTCAAGGCGATGTCTTGACGTTAATTTTGTTTGCACTCACTCCGCCCTGTTTTAAATTATGGTTGTATTCTTAGATGTTTGGAGAATTGAACGAAGGGAAAGACAAGAAGAAAGAACTCCTTGATACAATCTCGCTTTAGTCCATTCCTTTAATGGATTGGGCTAACCTATTCAATATCACAAAATGTTTTATATCTTTAGGGTATTAAGTATATTGAAAAACAAGAGTGTATATCCCATGTTGCAACAAAAAGTATTCAAAATATTAAATCTCCATTCGATGATTTGGAGATATAAAAAATCAGAAATAAGATGCTCAAATTTGAGCACCCATTGTATAAAAAACAAGAGGAAAAGTGCTCAACTTGAGCACTGATAAACAAGTTATGCATCGTTAAGGCGAAATGACAATAAACCTTTAGGAGACAAAAGAAGTTATGGAACAAAGAGATTATTTAATTAGACAAATAGAGCAATTTGGACAAGTACTTGGAAAAGTTCTTTTTGATTTGCTCGGATTAAAAAATAAAGGGGATATAAGTGAAAGTATAGAATTTACTACTCGTTTATTGATTAGTGAACTAGATGTCGACCTTGAGAAACTGGTTTCAATAAAGCGTGATGAACTGATAGATGCTTTGATTTGTAAAAAGGGATTTAATAATGAAAACTTAGAAATCCTTGCCGAAATTCTTATGCAGACAGGTGATAATTATTTTAAAATTAAAAATTTACACAAAGGAGAAATATTTTGTCAAACAAGCCTGACTATTTATGAGTATCTTGACAAATCGGACAAGACATATTCATTTGACAGGAAAGAGAAAATGAAAAGTTTGATTACTCTGTTAAGTTCTTCTTGATTGAAATAAGAATAATAACGATGCCTAACAAGCGGTTTAGCGTCAGTCGGGGCTAAAACAAAAGCGGTCAGAGGACTAATACCTCTGACCGCTTTTTGTATCTGTTCGTTTGGATTTACTTATTGTAAACGCTCCAATCTACGTTGTGCATATCACCACTCTTAGCTAATTCATGGTGGAAAGCAAAGCAGCAGTTTAGGCTTTGAGGAGTGTGTCCTTTTTTCATACCTAATGCTAAGTACTCGTTCAATAGTGGCTTGTAGTCCGGATGAACGCAATTGTCGATTATACAGTGAGCACGTTGTATCGGTGACTTCCCGCGAAGATCGGCAACACCATATTCGGTGATAAAGACCTTAACTGAGTGTTCGCTATGGTCTAAGTGAGAAACCATAGGAACGATGGCACTAATCTTACCGTCCTTAGCCGTAGAAGGAGTTGTGAATATTGATAATAGTGCAGAGCGTGTAAAGTCTCCGGATCCACCGATACCATTCATCATACGAGTTCCCGATACGTGAGTAGAGTTGACGTTCCCGAAGATATCAGCCTCTAGTGCAGTATTGATTGTAATTAATCCTAAGCGGCGAGCCACTTCAGGGTTGTTGGATATTTCCTGCGGACGAAGCAATATTCTCGACTTAAAGAAATCAAGGTCTGAATAGATTTCTGCCATTACATCGTTGCTAACAGTCAATGAACATCCGCTAACATATTTTACTCGGTCGTTCTTCATAAGTGAGATAACAGCATCTTGTATCACTTCTGTATATACATTGAATGCTGGTATTTCCTTATTATCTCCCATACAACCCAATACGGCGTTAGCCACATTGCCTACACCACTTTGCAATGGAACGAACTCCTTAGGAAGGCGTCCGGCGCGTATTTCTTTAACAAGGAAGTCTGCAACATTTTGTCCGATAGCCAATGTCGTATCATCAAGTGGAGAGAAAGAGCCACCATCATTAGGTATGTCAGTCTCAACAATACCGATGATTTTACTTGGGTCTACCTTAATATAAGGAGTTCCGATACGGTCGAATGGACTATAGATCGGAATCTCACGACGATAAGGAGGATCGGCAGGCTCATAGATATCATGTATGCCGCGAAGTCCTTTAGGATGGAACTTATTTAGTTCGATGATAATCTTGTCAGCCAATCTACATATTGTAGGAGTGATACCTACACCACAAGTAGGAATTATCTCTCCATTTTCAGTAACATCAGCGGCTTCGACGACAGCGACATTTATCTTGCCAAGAAAACCATAACGTAGGCTCTGAGCAAGTTCTGAAAGGTGCATGTCAAAGTATTCAGTATCGTGAGAATTCACAATAGCACGCATATCCTTGTGCGATTGGTAAGGAGTACGGAATTTAGCTGCATTTGCACGAGCTAAATCACCATCTATTTTATCTCCGGTAGATGCTCCTGTGAATAATCCAATTTTGAAAGGATTTCCTTTTGCGTGTTCTTCAGTTGCTTTTTTTGCTATTTCAGCGGAAACGACTTTCGGACATCCTGCTGCCGTAAATCCACTGAAGCCAACATTATCATCATGCTTGATGTGTGATGCGGCTTCCTCTGCGGTAATAAATTTTAAAGCCATTTTTTTATTATTTTATAAATTGTAAAGTCTTATGGTACAATTGTTTTTTATTTCGCTGACGAAAGTACATAAAATTGAACTATTACTGCAAGTTTCGTTTAAAAAGGGTCGTAACAAGACTGATTTTCTTGCTTATTCATTTATTTTGCCAGCCAGATATTCAATGCGTTTACTAGCCCTTTCTTTCTCCCTTGTCATATATTCGATGTCGCTTAATACTGCTCCGAAATTGAATGTTTCTACTACACTTTTCTTGTCTCCTGCCGCCATATATATAATGAAAGGCTTGTCACCGGCGTATTCAATCCTTACACGTTCATTTTCATTATTATATATAAGATTGATCGCATCTAATCCATTTGTGCCTTTATAAGTAACAATCTCTGAAATAAAACCATCATCTTTGAATCGATAGTTCATACCGCCATCGTAAGCAATAGAGGCAGTCTCCGCAAACATACCATTATTAGTGCTTAGTTTAACCGAAGTATGATTAATCGGATTAGCACCATAATAAACGCTGGCAAGATACATTTCGCCTTTCTCATTCACGCCACAACGGATATAGCATCTCTCGGTGTTACGTTCAATCGTTTGTTGTCTCCAGATATAGTTGCCAATCTCTTCGTATGCAGAATCTTTCTCAAAGACGAAGTTTTTCTTCAGTACTTCCGCTTCTGCTATTTTTATGGGTAGCAGACTGTCGCAGTATGCTAATGTACGTTCAGCTTCTTTTCGCTCAACCAAGCGCATTAGTGTGAGGGTCTCCTTTAGTACTTTGAATTCTTTTGGATAAAGTATGCGAATGCTGTCTATTTCATTCTTTGCGGCAAATAGTTCATTATTCTCAAACATTGCCTGAGCATTATCAAGTCGAGCCTGAGCTTTTTTCTTATTGCCATTACATCCACTGAGTGTTAAAGCTACGACAGCTATGCAACATATAATCTTTTTCATAAATCCTAGGGTTATTTTTATCCCTACAAATATATTGGAAAAAAAGAGAATTGGTAATAAGTTTCATTAATAAACCGTTTGCTATCATTCTCTTTTTCTCTAAATTTGTGCTGTAAAAAAACGGCGGTTTCTGAAAAGCCTTACGAGTAAGACATACATTTAACAGTTTTAAAACAGAATGAAAAGATTATTATTAGTTTGCCTTGTGGCAACACTAGCATTGGCTAATGCATTTGGTCAATCGGCATTATTCCCAACAAAGAAAGGCGCAGTGGCAGTCTACAATGCTAAGGATGCAAGTGGGAAAGTTTTAGGTTATTCTCAAATAACTATCACAGACGTTGAAGGTTCAGGTGCTAACATGACTGTAAGCTATACAGCAGAAGCTCTGGATGCAAACAAAAAACCGTACAAAGGTGTTAAGGCAACTCCGATGACATTAACAATCAAGGATAATAAGATTGTTTTCGACATGAAATCTTTGTTTGCCGGTGTTGATGCAAAAGCAGAAATAACAGGTGACCCGATTGAATTGCCAAACAATTTGTCTGCTGGTCAGGTGTTGAAGGATGCTAGTATTAAAATGACAACAAGAGTTGCTTTGGTGAGAATGACAACCGAAATGAACATCACAGACTATAAGGTTTTGGCTGTTGAAACAGTAACAGTTCCTGCAGGTTCATATAAGGCTTATAAGGTAACTCAAACTGTATCTACAACAGCAATGAAGCAAACAACAAAGGCTACAACTGTGACATGGTATGCTGAAGGCATTGGTTCTGTAAAGACAGAAAGCTATGATGGCAGCGGAAATTTGTTGAGTACTTCAGAGCTTGTTGAATTCAAATAATTGATTTAACAATTAAGACAAAGCGAAGGCTGTGGTTTATAATCACAGCCTTTTTACATTCAACCTGTTGATGTCCTTTATGGAAATAAATAGCAAAAAGATTATCTTTGCGCCAGATTAAAAGAGCGAATGTATTTAAGTAAAGAAGAACTGTTAAGCTATATAGATGCTGAACCATTCCGCATCGCTTCGGAAGCGGCGGATGAGTTGGGTATTGAGGCTTATGTGATCGGTGGATATGTGAGAGACATTTTCCTTAACCGAACATCTAAAGATATTGATATTGTCTCAGTAGGAGAGGGGATAAAACTTGCCACATTGGTAGCAAAAAAGATAGGAAGAAGGGCTAACCTCTCTGTCTTTAAGAACTTTGGAACGGCACAGATTAAGACTAAGGACTACGAGCTTGAATTCGTTGGTGCACGTCGTGAGTCTTATCAACGTGATAGTCGTAAACCTATCGTTGAGGATGGAACACTGGAGGACGACCAGAATCGACGTGATTTTACCATAAACGCTCTCGCTCTTTGTATCAATAAAGACCGCTATGGAGAATTAGTCGACCCATTCGGTGGATTGGATGATATGGATAGATGTATCATTCGTACACCTCTCGATCCTGACATAACTTTTAGTGATGACCCTCTGCGTATGATGCGTGCTGTGCGATTCGCTTCACAACTAGGCTTTGATATTGAACCTGAAACGTTCGATGCTATCACGCGAAACAAGGAACGCATATCTATAATCTCAAAGGAGCGTATTGTCGACGAACTGAATAAGATTGTAATGTCGTCGCGTCCGTCGGTTGGCTTTGAGCTGTTAGACCTATGCGGACTCCTTCCTATTATATTCCCTGAATTAACAGCTCTGAAAGGTGCAGAAACAAAAGACGGCATCGGGCATAAGGATAATTTTGCTCATACATTAATGGTGCTCGATCGCCTTACTCTGACTACAGATAAGCTGTGGCTTCGTTGGGCTGCGATATTTCATGATATTGCCAAGCCTGCCACAAAGAAATGGCAACCAAAGCTCGGATGGACTTTCCACAATCATAATTTCATAGGCGAGAAGATGATTCCCGGTATATTCAAACGAATGAAGCTACCTATGAATGAGAAGATGAAATACGTTCAGAAGTTGGTCAGTTTGCATATGCGACCTACGGCATTGGCAGACGATGAAGTAACCGACTCAGCTATTCGTCGTCTACTCTTTGATGCAGGCGATGATATCGACGATTTGATGCAGTTGTGTGAAGCTGATATAACCAGCAAGAATCCCGAAAAGGTAAAACGATTCCTTAACAACTTCAAGATAGTAAGAGGGAAGCTCGCTGAGATAGAAGAGAAAGATCGAGTTCGTAACTTCCAACCACCCATAGCTGGTGAGGAAATAATGGAAACCTTTGCTTTGCCTCCTTCACAGCCAGTCGGTCAGCTAAAAGAAACCATCAAAGAAGCCATATTAGATGGTATAATCCCAAACGAATACGAAGCCGCCCATCGGTTCATGCTAAAGAAAGCAGAAGAAATGGGATTAGTTGCTGTGAAGTAAATAGGTCTAATCCTAAAAAAAAGGTTTATTATCAAAAAGAGTGGAATGTAATAGATGCTACTGTCGAGGAAGAGCTAGTGCTCCAACAAGTGAATCAAATCCAATCAAGACCATTCCCGATTAGAGACTATCATATTGCCGCTCATTTCGTCATTTTACTATCATTTTGATACAGGTTGTTTAAATCGATTTCTAGGCACGTTTGAGGGGTCGGGAATACCTAGGGCACTTTTTGATGTCAAATGCAGCCACGACGCAGGAAGGGGCCTTTAACGAGGTGTCGATTTTTGAAACTTTTCCGAAAATAGGCTTTTTTGAACTTTCGCTCAGTTGCATACTTACACTTGAGCAAAAGTATGTGTACTTTTT
>JGI996J12353_1000373_pt1 | contig 11334 bp, 7 predicted proteins | sample IntmicLarv5ML5BL_FD_12353 | JGI IMG/M metagenome (IMG submission 12353) | reverse complement strand
TTCGTTTACGAAGATACTCCGGACCAATTGAAAACAACGAACGACATCAAACAAGACATGGAAAGTTCGCGTCCAATGGACCGATTGGTTTGCGGAGATGTTGGTTTCGGGAAAACGGAAGTTGCCATTCGAGCGGCATTTAAAGCGGCTGTGGACGGAAAACAAGTGGCGGTATTGGTTCCGACAACATTATTGGCTTATCAACATTACAATACGTTTAAAGATAGGTTATCGGATTTGCCGGTTACGGTTGACTATATTTCGAGAGCGCGAACGGCGAAACAAACAAAGGAAATTCTTCAAAAACTGAAAGAAGGTCAAATAGAAATATTAGTCGGCACACACCGATTAATCAGTAAAGATGTTCAATTCAAAGACTTAGGATTGCTGATTATTGATGAAGAACAAAAATTCGGAGTGAGTGTCAAAGAAAAGCTAAAGCAACTGAAAGTGAATGTTGATTCACTCACTTTAACCGCAACACCGATTCCGCGTACATTGCAATTCAGTTTAATGGGAGCTCGGGATTTATCGAATATTTCCACTCCCCCACCCAATCGCTATCCCATTCAAACGGAAGTTCATCGCTTCGGAGCCGAAATTATCCGGGAAGCGATTAATTTCGAAATGAGTCGAAACGGGCAAGTATTTATTATCAATAATCGTGTTTCCAATTTAACAGAATTAGAAAATTTAATTAAAAGAGAAATTCCCGATGTGCGAGTTGCTATCGGACACGGACAAATGGAGCCTTCTAAATTGGAAGAAATTGTTACTGATTTTGCGAATTATGAATATGATGTGTTAATTGCCACTACAATTGTTGAAAATGGAATTGATATTCCGAATGCAAATACAATTATTATCAATAGTGCTCATAATTTCGGATTAAGTGACTTGCATCAACTCAGAGGGCGCGTGGGTCGAGGCAATCGAAAAGCGTTTTGTTATTTGTTATCTCCTCCGCTTTCCGGTTTAAGTCCGGAAGCCAGACGCCGGATGCAAGCCATTGAAAATTTTTCTGAATTAGGAAGCGGCATTCATATTGCGATGCAGGATTTGGATATTCGAGGAGCGGGAAATATGTTGGGCGCTGAACAAAGCGGTTTTATTGCAGATTTGGGTTATGAAACTTATCAGAAAATATTATCGGAAGCGGTTCAAGAATTAAAAAATGAAGAATTTGCGGATTTATATAAAGATGAAAATCAAGTAGATACCGGAGAAAATTACGTTACGGAAACGAATTTAGAAAGTGATTTGGAACTTTTATTTCCAGCCACTTACATTCCTAATGATTCCGAAAGAATCATGCTTTATCGAGAACTTGACGGAATGACTGAAGAATCTGAAATCGAAAGTTTCAGAGCTAAATTGCAAGACCGATTTGGAAAAATTCCACAACGAGGAGAGGAATTGATTAAAGTGGTTCGTTTGCGCCGATTGGCAAAACCCTTGGGTATCGAAAAAATAATCCTGAAAAATGGCAAAATGACATTGTATTTGATTCAAAATCCGAATTCGTCTTACTATCAAAGTGAAGCGTTTGATAAATTATTGAATTTCGTTAAAAACAATTACAAATATTGCCAAATATCCGAAAAAAACAACAGACGTTTATTAAGCGTTCAAGATGTTGCAACAGTCGAAAAAGCGGTGAAAATTTTGGAAGATATGAATCCTTAAAAAAATGACAATGAATTACGAAGAAACTATCGAATATCTATACAACAGCGCTCCCATGTTTCAAAAAGTGGGAAGTTCCGCGTACAAAGAAGGAATGGAAAATTCTTTTTTGATAGATTCTCATCTAAATCATCCGCATACTTGTTATAAAACAATTCACGTTGCAGGAACCAATGGAAAAGGTTCGACTTCTCATCTCTTAGCCTCCATTTTGCAAGAAGCGGGTTACAAAGTCGGACTTTATACTTCGCCGCATTTGTTGGATTTTCGGGAAAGAATAAAAATAAATGGACAAATGATTAGCAAAGAATTTATTGTGAATTTCATTGCTGAACATTCCGCTTTTTTTGAAACGATTCAACCTTCTTTTTTCGAACTAACAACGGGAATGGCTTTTGCTTATTTCGCTAAAAAAAAGGTCGATATAGCGATAATTGAAGTCGGTTTAGGTGGACGATTAGACTGTACGAATGTCATTTCGCCGATATTAAGTATCATTACAAATATCAGTTTAGACCACACAAATTTATTAGGAAATTCTGAAGAAGAAATTGCAAAAGAAAAAGCAGGAATTATAAAATCGAATATTCCGGTTATAATTGGAGAAGCGGAAGGAAAAGTGAAAGACGTTTTTAAAGAAGTATATCAAGCAAAAAACGCAACTGATAATGATTCAAAAATTATTTTCGTTCAACAGCAAAATCCAATTCTTTCATCAAATCTTCTACCTTCAGGATATTGGGAATTTGAAACCAATAAATATCCCGAACTTATTTGTGAATTGGGCGGTTTTGCGCAAGAAAAAAATGCGGCAACAGTTTTATGTGCGATTGATTTATTAAACACAAATCTTTCTATTTCGCCGAAATCGGTTTACAAAGGATTTCGTTATGTGCTTGAAAATACGGGTTTAATGGGACGCTGGCAGATTTTGCAACACAATCCTAAAATCGTTTTAGATACAGGACACAATATTGGCGGAATACAATATATTGTTCAACAGTTAAGCGCAGAAAGATTCGAAAAACTTCATATCGTTTTCGGAATGGTAAATGACAAAGATGTTTCTTCGGTATTGAGTTTATTACCCGAAAATGCCGTTTATTACTTTACTCAAGCAGCCATTCCTCGCGCATTAAATGCCGAATCATTGCAGAAACAAGCCTTGGAATTTGGACTAAAAGGAGAAAATTATTCTACTGTTGCAGCCGCTTTTTCTGCTGCAAAACAGGCTGCTTCAAAAAAAGACTTTATCTTTGTCGGCGGAAGCACTTTTATAGTAGCTGACGCCCTTTCGTTTTTGAATTAAAAATTATGAATTACAACAACCCTAAACAAATTACAGAAGAGTTTGCTGCTTCTGGCATATATAAAAGTTCGTTATCCACTTCTAAATTTGCTTTAATTGCGATATTAGGAGGAGTATTTATCGCATTCGGCGGTTTGCTATCGGTTATGGTTGCCGGAGGAATACCGGGAATCGGAGCAGCGAATCCCGGCTTAATCAAGTTCATTGCAGGAGCTCTTTTTCCGATTGGGCTAATCATGGTTTCTATTGCCGGAGCAGATTTGTTTACCAGCGATTGTACGGCTTTTACGCTTCCTTTGTTGCAAAAAAAAATCAAAGCAGTTACGTTTGTCAAATTTCTGGTTCTCTCCTACTTATTCAATTTCATAGGAACTCAAATCGTTGCGTATTTCTTATCTTCCGGAATCGGATACTTTTCTCATGAGCCTTGGCAAAGTTATTTGCATCATTATTCGGAAGCCAAAGTAAATCAAGATTTTTGGACGGTTTTCATTAAAGGAATCGGAGCTAACTGGCTGGTTTGCTTGGGAATGTTTATGGGATACGCTTCAAAAGATATTACGGGCAAATGTATTGGGATTTGGATTCCGGTAATGCTTTTTGTAACACTGGGTTATGAACACTCGATAGCTAATATGTTTTTTATTCCTGCGGCAATTTATTCCGGAGCCGATATTCTTTGGAGCAGTTTTATCTTCCAAAATCTTGTTCCTGCTACTTTGGGAAATGTAATTGGAGGGGTTGTCTTTGTCGGCTGTGTGTATTGGTATCTTTATTTAACACCCCACCCCAGCAAGTAAACTTACTGGCTACTAAACGAAATTTCCTAACGGAAATAAAAAACCAACATTTTCGTTAAGACTCGCTGGCGCGGATTTGTAATCCGTGCCTATAAAATGAGACGCAATGATAATAATAAATGAGATGCAAGCAATGACAATTATGAGACACAAACAATGACAATAAATGAGACATAAACAATGACAATAAATGAGACGCAAGCATTGCGTCTCTACAAATTTTGTCTATATTTGCAACTGCAATTGAATGACTTATGACCCTTTTACAGTAACGCCAACTACATCTTCAAAATATTCATTAAATTCAATTGTATCATTTTCAACATAAGGAATATTTGCATAAGTGATTTGTTCAATTCTATCTAATGCCAGATTTGTAACCGGTCTCTTATCGTTCAAATATTCACAAAAACCAAATAAAAACCAACGATTGTTGTATTGCTTCAGAAAATAAGGATGAAAAATATACTCTTTAGATTCTTTTTCAAATTTTTTATAACTAATGCAAAGCGTTTGTTTATTTACAATTGCATTGAAAATATCCGAGAATAAATTTAATCCTTTTAAATATGGATTTTGCTCAAAGCCAACTGCATTAACGGTAGTTCCCTTTAGTTTGAATGTATTTTCAAAGCGAGCAAGAATTTCCTCCATCCAACCAAATTGTGGCATTCCTTTGAAACGATTCAACATATAAATTGTTTCCTTTAACTGATTGATTTCCGTTTCATTCAGAGGTTGATTATTGATAGAATAACGAGTATCTTCATAACAGTAATAAACTTTTTTTCCATCGCGAAGTTTACAGAGAGAAATGTTCCAGATACTTTCCATATCACTGATATCTTTACGCACCTGACGTTCTTTCACGCCATCAACAATACCTGTCTGATTTAAAAGAGCCTTATTACATTCTTCAATTAAATCTTCGATATAATATCTTCGACCGGAATTACTAAAGCATTTGTCTAAAGCTTGGTACCTGATTTGAGCATGTTTATTTGTTGCCATATCATCAATTTTCTTTGCGACATTTAAATATCTACAAAATTAATAATTTTCCCCAATTTTTGGTCTGTTGCTTTTGGGTTAGGCAAACGTACTTGTAGAGACGCAATGCTTGCGTCTCATTTTCCTTCGTTTCGTTTTTCGATGTTTTTGATTTTTTCGAATAATTTCAAGCTGAGACGCAAGCATTGCGTCTCTACACATATAATAAAACATTTAAATGCGTTTGCTCTGCCAAAAATTCCCCTTTTCTATCAAAAAACCGTACCTTTGGAGACTATTAAAATAATTATCAGAATATGAAACCCACGTTATTTGTACTTGCGGCCGGAATGGGCAGTCGTTATGGAGGTCTTAAACAATTAGACGGATTAGGTCCTAATGGAGAAACAATTATGGACTATTCTATTTTTGACGCAGTAAGAGGCGGATTTGGAAAAGTTGTTTTTGTCATCAGAGAATCTTTTGAAAAAGATTTCAGAGACAAAATCCTAAAAAAATATGAAAATATCATCCCTGTTGAAATCGTTTTTCAAGAACTAAACAAATTACCGGAAGGATTTTCGTTAAATGAAGAACGTGTGAAACCTTGGGGAACGAATCACGCTGTATTAATGGGAAAAGGTGTTATTAAAGAGCCTTTTGCGGTTATTAACGCGGATGATTTTTACGGAAAAGAAAGTTTTCAGATTTTGGGCGATTTCTTGAAATCGGTTGAAAATAAAGCAAACAATTATTGTATGATTGGCTATCGCGTTGGAAATACGCTATCCGAAAGCGGCTCTGTTGCAAGAGGTGTTTGTTCGGCGGACAACGAAGATTTTTTGACTTCAGTTGTTGAACGAACTTGCATTATCAGAGATACCGATGGCAAAATCAAATACAAAGATGAGAACGAAAATTTGATTGAAATAGAAGAAAATACTCCCGTTTCCATGAATATGTGGGGATTTACTCCCGAATATTTTGATTATTCCGAGCAATTGTTTGTTGATTTTCTTTCTAAAAATCACGACAATCTGAAAGCGGAATTTTTCATTCCCTGGGCAGTCGATTATTTAATTGTAAAAGAACAAAGCACTGTAAAAGTGTTGGATACTCCATGTAAATGGTTTGGCGTAACTTATGCTGATGACAGAGCGTCTGTGGTTGCTAAAATTCAAGAATTGATTGATGCCGGAGAATACCCGAACAAATTATTCTAATTCTTTATTTATGGACAGAAGAAATTTTTTCAAGAAAACCGCTTTAGTCGGAGCTGCTACTATTTCTATTCCGGAAATCGTAAATGCTGCAATGGCTAATAGCGAACTGTCTAATTGGCATTATTTGTCTAAAGGTGAAACCATTTTATTTCAAGGAGATTCGATTACTGATTGCGGAAGAAATCGCGAGAAAGAAAATGAAGTAAATCAACAATCTCAATTAGGTTTGGGATATCCTCTTTTTGCTGCCGCAAATATTTTGGCGGGTCATGCCGAAAAAGATTTAAAGATTTACAATCGAGGAATTTCAGGAAACAAAGTATTTCAATTAGCCGAAAGATGGGACAAAGATTGCATTCATTTACGACCGGATATTTTAAGTATTCTTATCGGAGTGAATGATTTTTGGCATGCGAAATCCGATAAATATGCCGGAACAATAGTCGAATACGAAACTGACTACCGAAATCTTTTAACTCGCACAAAAAAAGAATTACCGGAAGTAAAAATCATTATTTGCGAACCGTTTATTATACACGGAGGAAGTGCTTTGGACGAAACTTGGAAAGAGGAATTTGCCCCTTATCAAAAAGTGGCGAAATCTTTAGCTCGTGAATTTGAACTAAGATTTGTTCCATTTCAATCCATATTTGATGAAGCCTTGAAAAAAGCACCCGCACAATATTGGGGCGCAGATGGAGTTCATCCGTCTATGGCAGGAGCACAATTAATGGCGCAAGCCTGGCAAAAAGCAGTGTTATAATTTTTAATTCTTAATTCTTAATTCTTAATTTAATAGCAGTATTATAATTATATGTATTCAGTTGAAAATCTAACCGTTTCATTCGGAAGCTTTAATCTTTTGGATGACATCGGTTTTGTTGTTGATAAAAAAGATAGAATCGCACTAGTTGGTAAAAACGGTGCCGGAAAAAGTACGTTATTAAAAATCTTTGCCGGAATTAATGAGCCAACGAAAGGCCGGGTTTCCATGCCCAAAGAAGCGACCATTGGTTATTTGCCTCAGCAAATGCAATTAACTGACCAAAGGACAGTTAAAGAAGAAGCGTCTCTCGCGTTTGATTACATTCTGAAGATGGAAGCGGAATTGGAAAAATTGAATTTAGAATTGGCGGAAAGAGAAGATTATGAATCCGAATCCTACCACAAACTCATTGATTCTATTACGCATTTGAACGAACGGATTGTGATGGAAGGCTCTTCCAATATTCAGGCTGAAGTAGAAAAAACATTAATCGGTTTAGGCTTCACGCGAAACGATTTTGAGCGACCAACCGGAGAATTTAGCGGTGGGTGGAGAATGCGGATTGAATTAGCCAAAATTCTGTTGCGAAAACCGGACATTCTTCTTCTGGATGAGCCAACCAACCATTTGGATATTGAATCGATTCAATGGTTGGAAAATTTTCTTGCAACTCAAGCGAATGCCGTTATTTTGGTTTCTCACGACCGGGCATTTATTGATAATGTGACACAGCGAACGATTGAAATTTCGTTGGGACAAATCTACGATTATCGCGTAAATTATTCCAAATATGTTGAATTAAGAAAAGAACGTCGTGAGCAACAAATTCGGGCGTATGAAAATCAGCGGAAACAAATAGAAGAAACCGAAGATTTTATTGAACGATTCCGTTACAAAGCGACCAAAGCGGTGCAAGTGCAAAGCCGTATCAAACAATTGGAAAAGTTAGACCGATTGGAAATTGATGATGAAGATAATTCGGCGTTGCGACTAAAATTCCCTCCGGCTCCTCGTTCCGGCTCTTATCCGGTCATCATGGAAAATGTGGCAAAATCGTACGGAGAACATTTGATTTTTCAAAATGCAACATTAACCATTAATCGAGGAGACAAAGTTGCCTTTGTTGGAAAAAACGGAGAAGGAAAATCAACTTTGGTTAAATGTATCATGGAAGAAATTCCTTATGAAGGAAAATTGCAATTGGGACACAATGTCAAAATTGGTTATTTTGCTCAAAATCAAGCGAATTTGATGGATGAAAAATTAACCGTTTTCCAAACCATCGATTACGTTGCCGTAGGAGATATACGAACTAAAATCCGCGATATATTAGGTGCTTTTATGTTTGGAGGAGAAGCTTCCGACAAAAAAGTAGCCGTTCTTTCGGGAGGAGAAAGAATGCGTTTGGCGATGATTAAATTACTTTTGGAACCGGTTAATTTATTGATTTTAGATGAACCTACGAATCATTTGGATATGCGTTCAAAAGATGTTTTGAAAGAAGCACTAAAAGAATTTGATGGTACTGTCATTTTGGTTTCACACGATAGAGAATTTTTAGATGGATTAGTTGATAAAGTCTATGAATTTGGAAATCAAAAGGTAAAAGAACATTTAGGTGGTATTTATGAATTTTTGGAAAAGAAAAAAATCGAAAATCTAAACGAATTAGAAAAGAAAAATACGCCACTTGTTTCGTCAAAAAAAGAAGAAAATCCGGTTTCGGAGAATAAACTTTCTTACGAAGAACGTAAAGAGCAGCAAAAACAAATGAAGCGTTTGGAGAAAAACATTGCCGAATGCGAAAAGAAAATCGAAAAACTGGAAGCTGAAATAAAAGAATTGGAAGCGGTTTTGATAACTCCGGAAGGCGCGTCCAATGTAGATTTGCTTTGGAAACATGCAGAGCTGCAAAAAAAGGTTGCCCAAATAATGGATGATTGGACGAATGCAACTATTGAACTTGAAAATTACATATAAAGTAACAATGAAAACAAAATTTATTTATTTAACATTTATTGCCCTTATGATTTTTGCAAACTGTAATGAAGCAGAAAAAAAATCTGGAATTGACTTGGGAAACTTGGACACAAGCGTTGTTCCGGGTGACAATTTTTATCTGTATGCATCCGGTGGTTGGATGGAAGCAAATCCTTTGAAACCGGAATATGCTCGTTATGGCACTTTCGATAAATTAAGAGAGCAAAGCCAAGAACAGGTAAAAGATTTAATTGATGAAATTTCTCACAAAGAAAACACAGCGGGAAGTGTTGCTCAAAAAATCGGCGACCTTTATTCTTTGGCTATGGACGAGGAGCGATTGAATGCCGAAAATGCAACTCCTCTCCTTCCCTATCTTGAAAAATTAAATGCGATTAGCAACAAATCTGAAATTACGGCTGTTTTAGCGCAAATGGTTCGTGACGGAATATCTCCTTTCTTTTTGCAATATGTTTATGCTGATGATATGAATAGCTCGATGAATATATATCATATTTATCAGGGAGGTTATTCAATGGGCGACCGTGATTATTATTTCGAAAATGACGAACGGACGAAAAATCTTCGGGCGAAATACATCGAATTGATTGAAAAACTGTTCACAATGTCCGGTTATGAAGTTGCGGAAGCAAAAACAGCGAGTCAAGTGATAATGAATATCGAAACAAAACTGGCAAAAGTGGCATCTTCACGCGAAGAACTCCGCAACCCAATCGCAAATTATAACAAAATTACAGTCGAAGAATTATCTAAAACGGCTCCGAGTATTGATTGGTCGACTTATTTTACTTCTATCGGAATTAAAGATATTAAAGATTTAAATTTATCTCAAATAGCACCGATGAAAGAAGTAAATAATATCATACAAACTCACTCGCTTCAGGATATAAAATATTATTTATCTTGGAATGTGCTTTTAACAGCTTCTTCTTTTTTAAGTGATTCTTTTTCTGATGCAAGTTTCGATTTTTATGGCAAAGAACTTTCCGGAAAAGAAATACAAGAAGAGCGTTGGAAAAGAGCTATTCGAGTAATTGACGGTTGTTTAGGTGAAGCTGTCGGACAAATTTATGTGGAAAGATATTTTCCTCCTGCAGCGAAAGAAAAGATGTTAGATTTGGTGCATAATCTTCAAACAGCTTTAGGCGAAAGAATTAACGATTTGGAATGGATGGGCGAAGAAACAAAAGCAAAAGCTCAAGAAAAATTGGAGACTTTCCATGTTAAAATCGGTTATCCGGATAAATGGAGAGATTATTCCGCTTTGGCGATTAATCAAGATGAATCTTATTGGCAAAATATTATTTATTCTAACAATTTTGATTTCGATGTTATGATAAGCAAATTCAATCAAGCTTTGGATAAAGACGAATGGTTGATGAATCCGCAAACGGTAAATGCTTATTATAATCCGGCAACGAACGAAATTTGTTTTCCTGCGGCCATTCTTCAACCTCCATTTTTCAACTTGGAAGCGGATGATGCTGTAAATTACGGAGCAATCGGTGTTGTGATTGGTCACGAAATGACACATGGATTTGATGACCAAGGTAGACAATATGATAAAGACGGAAATCTGAAAGATTGGTGGGCTGAAGAAGATGCTAAACGTTTCGACGAAAGAGCGCAAGTTTTAATCGACCACTTTGACAATATCGTTGTATTAGATACTGTTACAGTGAATGGAAGACTTACGTTAGGAGAAAATATTGCGGACCAAGGTGGTTTGCAAGTTTCATGGCACGCCTATCAAAACTCCTTAAAAGGAAAACCGGAAAATTTGATTGACGGATTTACAAATGCGCAACGGTTTTTCATTGGTTACGCTACAATTTGGGCGGGAAATATCCGTGATGCAGAAATTCTTCGTCAAACAAAAATGGGTCCGCATTCTTTACCTAAATGGAGAGTGAATGGCGCTTTACCTCACATTGATGCTTGGTACGAAGCATTTGATATTACTTCGGAAAATGCGTTGTATATTCCAAAAGAAAAGCGAGTAGCGATTTGGTAGATGAAGAGAATTAAAAATTAAGAAGTAAGAATTAAAAATTGGCGCAAAGCGCGGTAAATAAAAACTTGTTTCGTAGAAACAATTCCTTAATAGCCGGGGATTTTAATCCCCGGTTTTTTGTGGCACATTATGGCGCATTATGGCAAATTGGTGCGATGACAATTGATGGATGAGACGCAATGATAATAAATGAGACGCAAGCATTGCGTCTCTACAAATTTTGTCTATATTTGCAACTGCAATTGAATGACTTATGACCCTATTACGGATAAACACACGGTTCCCCTCATTTTTTAACACCCAAAATTTGGATGCTAAAAATATTTTATTAGTGTGTGTGTGTGTGTCGCGCAGGTCTAATTTCTCGCGCGCGAATACGAATAATTAAGCAATTAACCAACCCCCTTTCACTTCTTTTTTTATCATTCAAAACTTGTCTAAAACAGACCCTTCTTTTTCATACGGGAGAAAATAAAATTCCATACGGAAGAAAATATTTTTTCATACGGGAGGAAATAAATTTTCATACGGGAGAAAGTTTTGAA
>JGI996J12353_1000372_pt1 | contig 11356 bp, 10 predicted proteins | sample IntmicLarv5ML5BL_FD_12353 | JGI IMG/M metagenome (IMG submission 12353) | reverse complement strand
AAATACGGAGTTGAGAATTGTTATATTATGTTCTGCGTACAAAACACCTGCATAATATGCACTATTGTTTTCAAAAGTGGAATTGAGAATTGTCGCATTATTTCCGGTGTAAATCGCGCCGCCGTATATTGCAGCATTATTATCTTTAAATGTCGAGTTTTCGATGACTCTCAATTTATTATCAGAGACAAGTAACGCACCGCCTGCACCTGATTCAGCAGTATTGTTTATGAATGTACAATCAATTATGGATATATTTCCTTGACCGAGAATTGCACCCGCAGAAGGAGCGTAGCCATTTATAAAAGTGATATTTTTCAGAATTACGTTTGACGCATAGGACGTATTAAATATTCGAGTTTGACCGCCTGCATCAATTGTATGTCCTTGTCCGTCGATTGTTATGTTTTTAGAAAGACGGATTCCGACAGAGGTTGCATATTCGCTGTCGGAGTCGGCGTTATATGTGTAATTTTCATTCAAATAAACAACCGATACTGATTCATCGGAATTTATTGCAGTGTTCAAATCCGAAAAGCTTGCGGCAGCTGCGGCAGATATGCACAGATACATTGCAAGCAGAAAAATAAATAAAAATGTAATTTGCCTTGCCTTCATCTTGTTTTCTTTCCCAAATTTGTTTATTCATTTTATGTGTTTTTTATATATAATCTCTGTTGCCGATTACAGAATAGAAATCAGAAAAAACAAGCAAAGAAACAAGAATAAAACACCAATAAAACAAGAAATGGAAAAACAAGCAATAAGCAAAGCTAAAGAAAAAAATGGAAAACAAACACAAAATAAACAAAAAAAATGAAAAAACAAAAAAAGAAATATTTTTTATTTTTCATTAAATTTCCGCTTGGATTAAAGGAAAATCCATGAAAGCGGAATGAATATAATAACAGAAGTCAAAGCCGCGACGGGCAACGTAATAACCCATGATCGGACAATGTTTTTAATCACGCTGAAATTAACGCCTGACAATCCGCCGGCAACACCGACACCGATAATAGAACCGATAAGCGTGTGTGTCGTCGAAACCGGAAGACCGATAAAACTGTTTGCCAAAACAACGGAAGCGGTCGAGAATTCAGCGGAAAAACCGCGCGTCGGCGTCAATTCGGTAATCTTTGTGCCGACTGTATCAATAACTTTGTGACCCCATGTTGCTAAACCGATGACAATACCGCCGCCGCCGAGAATTAAAAGCGCATGCGTCAAACTGAGCGGACCGATAGCATCATATTCATACATGTGGAAAACAGCATAAAGCGGACCGATTGCATTGGATACGTCATTTGAACCGTGTGCGAACGCCACAAAACAGGCGGTTGCGATTTGAGCCCAAACGAATTTCTTTTCAACGCCGGCAACATTTTCAGATTTCACAAGCAGCAATTTTCGAATGACAAAAAAGACGGAAAATGACACAATACCGCCGATAAGCGGAGAAACGAGCCAACTGGCAGCAATGCCTAATAAACTTGACCATTCCACATCGTTTACGCCGATGTAGCCGTAGAGAATACAAACAATACCGAATCCTGTGACAGCACCGACAAGCGAGTGCGTTGTTGAAACCGGTAAATTGTAGAAAGTAGCGCAAGTAATCCAAAACGCCGCCGCCAATATTGCAGCTAACATTCCGACAGTGACAATCAGCGGACTGATTTCTGCAACCAAGTCCAACGGAACGATTCCTTTTGCAATCTTTCCCGTTACTTTTGCACCAAACATAAGTGCACCTGCAAACTCAAAAATAGCTGCTAAAATGATGACTTGTTTGAGTGATAATGCTTTTGACCCGACAGATGTTCCCATTGCATTGGCGAGGTCATTTGCACCGATGTTCCAAGCCATGTAAAGTCCGGCTATGACAAGTGCAGCGCCGAGTAAAATATCCATAAAAACCTGTCTCCTATCAAAAAACAATATAACATATATTTCTAAATATTATGAAATTGACGAAGTTGAAACAAACGTTAGATGTATTATAAATTTAATTCCAATAAACTATAGATTATATATATGTCAGCACATTGCGATATTTGTTTATCGAATTTTGACACAGTCTTTTGAAGCGGATTTCATTCAAATTTGTTATTTATTATTTATTTTGAATTTATTTCGGTTCTTTGATTCAGTTTTTGATAAAATTTGATAGAATGAGAAGTGAAAATTAAATATCATTGTCTCATTTTTCGATGAGATATGATAAAAAATGCTGACACTTTTTGCCCCGATTCTAAATCGAATGTGATTCTGATCGGTATGCCCGGCTCCGGAAAAAGCACATCCGGCGTTCTTTTAGCAAAGACGCTCGGTCTTTCATTTTTGGATACCGACCTTTTAATTCAGCAACAAGAGAATATGCTTCTTCAAGATTTGGCAGACCGATTCGGCTTTAACGGTTTCATTGAAATTGAAGAAAAAGCGGTTTCAAATGTTTCGGCGTCCAAATGCGTTATTTCAACCGGCGGCAGCGTTGTTTACAGCGAAAAAGCAATGAAGCATCTGCAAAATATCGGAACAATTGTTTATTTAGAAGTTACTTTTCCGGAAATTATGCGCCGTATTCGAAATATTTCAACGCGCGGCATTGCGTTAAAAGAAGGGCAGAATTTAGAAGATTTATATGCCGAGCGTCTGCCGTATTATCAAAAATATGCGGAAATTACTGTTCAAGGCGACGGCAAAACTGTTGAGGATCTTGTCACGGAAATTGCTCAAAAATTAATCGGCGTTTTCGATTAATTTTTGATCGTGCTGAGCAAAAAATTCTTTCCGTTTTTCATTCGTTTTTTTCATCATCGGCTTCGTTTTCTTTTTCTCTTAAATTGAAGCCGACGCCGAATTCAGTAACCGATTCGCGATCGTTTAAAATCGGAATGTTGTTTTTCTCTAAAATTTCAGTCACGCGGCGTCTGTCAGGTCCACGCATTGATTTTTTATCGAAAAATGCAAGATTTGCGCCGGTTCGCTGAAATGCTTTGAGAATAACTTCTTCAGTTATGGTTTCAAGCTGATATTTCGGGAACATATGCCCGAAAGCGAGTTTTGTTCTGAAAATGCTGATTGTTTGCCTGTCGCCATAGTGGCCGCCGCCGAAAGCGACAGCAACAGTATTATTTTGAAGCAATTCGGCTTCTTTTGAGATTCTTTCGTTGTCGGAATTTTTGGAAGCATCTGTTTCGCCGAATTCTGCTAATGATAAAACCGCTTTCGCAACGATTGCACCCGGAATCGGGTCAATCCATTCTTTTTCAGTGCTGCCGATTTCAACAAACAGAGAAGGAATATCAAGTTCGGTCGGTCCGTGATGAGTGACTTCAAATGTGACATCGTAGCCCAAATTTTCTTCAATGTTGAGCCGATCCATAACCAAAAGAAGTTTTTTCATTTCAAGCGGCGCAGGCGTACATAAAGAGTTTGAAAGCCCGCCGTAATCGGCATTCGCATAATTTCCGGACATGTGCGCCGTGAATGCTTTTGTTTCGCTTTGGCTTTTATGTTTCGAGAGAAAAACGATTAAATCGCTTTTGTATCCTAAAAATTCCAAACGTTTGTCTAAATAATCCTGAAAAATTGTTCGACCGGCAATGAAAAACATTTGAAACAAAACGTTTCCTTTTCTTAATTCGTGAACTTCGGTAAACAAATTCGTCATTTCTTTTCCTTTGTCTTCCGTGTACAAAACCGATGAGCTGAGCGGATATTTCAAAAGCGCTTCATTCATTTTTTCAATCGGCGGCGTTTTCGCTTTTGTCCATTCTTCCAATTCCAAAAGCCTGTCTTTAATGTTGACGCTTGCCAAATCCGGCAAACAGCACATAAGCGTTATTGTCTTGGTTTTGGTGATTGTTTCAGCTCCGTTTGTTTCAATTATTTTTTCGGTCATTGAATCACTTTTTTCATTTAAAAATAATTTTGACTCTTTCATGGAATAAAAAAATAACGAATTCCGATTATTCGTGAGAAATAAAATGAAGAAATAGAAAATGAAAAGAAAGCAAAAAATGAAAGTAAAAAGAAAAACTAAAAGTAAAAATAAAAAAATGAAAAAAATCAAGGTGTGATGATTGTCCCATCACACTCTGTTTGTAATCCTTTTTCTTCGCCGTCAATGATTTTCATTAATGTTTTCGGGTCTCTGCCGTCTAAAACAATTGTTCTGACGCCGCTTCTTTCAATCATTTTGCAGGCGATCGGGTCAATCGGCGATTTTGAGCCGGCTTTTAATGAAGTTTCGCCGGACATTTTTACAAGTTCGCTTCCGGTGAGCGTTTTGTATTTCACGGCATTTTTATCAACATTCGGGTCGGCGGAATAAATACCGTCAACAGATGTCGGAATTAAGAATAAATCTGCGCTCAAATATTCGGAAAGCGCGGCTGAAACGGCATCGGTTGTTTGACCGGGCAAAACGCCGCCCATGACAACAATCTTTCCGGATTCGGCTGCTAAAGCGGCTTCGTTATAATTTGTCGGAACTTCGGGATATGCTGCCTTTCCGAGCGCGGCAATCAGCATTTTTGCGTTGATTCGCGTCACATCGATTCCGATAAAATCGCAAGTGACTTCATCGGCGCCGGCGCCTCTTGCAGTTTCAATATATTTTCGAGCATAAATACCGCCGCCGACGACTAATAATAATTTATGCTTTTCTGAAATTTGAATCAAGGCATCTGCATAGGTTTTAAAACGAGCCGAATCTAAATCTCCTGCTAAAATAGAGCCGCCGAGCGACATGACGATAAACATAGAATTCCTTTTCCTGATTTTGAGTTTTATTAATCTAATTGTGTAAACAAAGAGACAAAGAGAAACTAAATTTTTAAATGTATCGTTGAAAAATCAAATGAAAGAAGAATCAAAAAATCATTTTCAATCTTCTTTCATCTCTTTAAATTTTACTGCTTCTTTCTTCTTTGGTAAAGTCCAAAACCTGTCAGTCCGGCAACCGCCGCAATCGCAAAGATAATGCCGAATCCCCAAATATATTTCGATTCATTTTTATCTTTAAACAAAATTTCAGGAATAACTTGATCCCCGTAAAAATTTACAAAAATTTCCGGATTTGCAGATGAATTTTCTTGTTTCCTCAAAGAACCCCTTGGCGTAATGATGCAATAATGGTTTGGAACATTTTCGCCATCAGGTGTTATATGTTGACCAAGGAAAAGCAAATAAACATCTCCTTCTTTATAACTTCGAATACTCAAGCTAGGCTCATTCCCCATTCCTCTACTATCAATTAACCGAATAACAATTTCATCTTCTTCTAAATCGCCCCTATAAACCGTATTCACCTTTAAAACAAAATCTGTATAACCGAACTCATCTCTCTTTAAATCATTATGGATTATTGTATATGGTCCATTTTCATCCACTCCTTCTTCTGTAAAAACACCCGCCGGCTTTTCACCGCTCGGAGTGTACCATTTATGTTCGGAAATTGAAATAACTTGACCGGAAACTACAAGGGAGCAACCGTCCCTCAATTCTTCATAGGAATAATATGGGTACGAAGTTGCAGATGCGATTCCTGAAGACAATACAAGCAGGCATATCACTAAAAGACAAAAAATCGGTTTAGATTTCATGATATTCATTCCAAAATAAAAATATATTATATCTAATTCAACAAAAATTTAGAAAGTATATGTATTTTTGTATTAATTAAAAGGCAGAAAGTTTTAAAATAAGTTTCAAAAAACGACAAAGTCCTAAAACAGAAGATTCTTTCCGGAATCTCATAAAACATCCATTTCAGCAAAAAGATTAAAAGGGTGCATTTATTCTTGAAAGTAACGATTTATAATTAAATTTGAAAAACGATTTGGATTTTATTCATTATTAAAAACCAGGATTTGATTTAATATGACAGACGAAAACACAATCAACAATCCCGAAATTGAACAACAGGACAAATGCGGCGGATGTACGAGTTGCTCCGACTACGAAGACTTATCCAAAGCAACCGAATATGAACCCAACGCAGATCAGGGAATTTTGCTTCACCAACTTTCCGAGCGCGAAAAAGCATTGGAATTTTATGACGGAATCCTTGCAGAAGAACCGGAAAACGGTGACGCCTGGTACAACAAAGGATTGACGCTTCACTCCCTCAGCCGTTTTTATGAAGCAATCGACGCTTATGACACAGCGATTCAATTCAATCCGAATGACAGCGACGCTTATTACAACAAAGGCGTTATTCAGTCCGAACTCGGTTTGTACAGCGAAGCCATTGAAAGTTATAATAAAGCGATTGCTGCCGACGAAACAAATATAGATGCAGTTTACAACAAAGCAACAGCTTTGCTTCAATTAAAAGAATATGAAGAAGCTGTTTCTGTTTACGACCAAATTTTAGAAAAAGAAAAAACAAATGTCAGCGCGGCTTACAACAAATCATTAGCTTTGATTCAACTTGAAAAATATGAAGAAGCTATCGAGGCTTTTGATGTCGTCATTCAAATTGATCCGACCAGCAAAGAAGCTTGGTATGACAAAGGTCACCTTCTTTTAAAAATAGGAAGAGAAGACGACGCCAAAGAAGCATTCAGCAACACAATAAAATTAATTCCCGACTTGCCGGATTCTTGGTTCAGAATCGGCGGAATTTTAGCAATCGTCGGTCAGAAAAAAGAAAGTTTGAAATATCTTAAAAAAGCGATAAACGCTAACGAAGAATCCCGCGACTGGGCGAAAGAAGATTTGGATTACGAATCATTATGGAATGACGCGGAATTCCTGGAAATTATTAACGCAGATATGAATGAAATCAAAAAAGCGATTCAGTCTCAAGAATAATTAACTCAAATTTAAACACAATTAAAAAATAAAGTGGTCTCAAATGTCATCAGAAACATCATCAAAAAACGGCGTGTCTCGCGGTTCGCGTGAAAACTTCATGAGCGAAGAAAAATTTTGGGAAATAATTGAACAATCTAAATCAGAAGACCCCCAAGATCAATTAGACCAATTGGTCGATATTTTATCAGAGATGACAGTCGATGAGGTTTTCGGGTTTGATTACCGATTGGATAAATTTTTGGAAGCGTCCTACAATTCGGATTTGTGGGCGGCGGCATACATTGTTTGCGGCGGCTGCTCGGATGACGGATTTGATTATTTCCGCGCTTGGATTATTTCAAGAGGAAAGGAAACTTATGAAAAAGCGCTTGCAAATCCGGATTCTTTAATCGATGTCTTTACCGAAATGGATGAAAATGATTTCCCAGAAAACGAAGAAATTCTTTACGCTGCGCTTGATGCTTATGAAGAATTAACCGACGAAGACGATTTCTATGCGATTTTGGAGACGTTTGATGACGAATTCCAAATTCTTGAAATTGAATTAAATTGGGATGAAGATGACCCGAAATCGCTTGAAGCGATTTGCCCGAAATTGTATGAAAGATATTATGAAGAACCGTTTTTCTGAAAAACAAAGTTTATCCTCTAAACTTTTGGAATGGTATGATTTATTCGGCCGCGATTTGCCTTGGCGGATGCGCGGCGCTCATTCCAATCCTTATGTGGTTTGGATTTCTGAAATAATGCTTCAGCAAACCACTGTCAAGACTGTCATTCCTTATTTTTATCGTTTTACTGAAAAGTATCCGACAATCGAATCTCTTGCGGCAGCCGATATTGAAGATGTTCTTCTTTTATGGCAAGGATTGGGTTATTACACGCGCGCTCGAAAACTGCACGAATGCGCCCGCCTGCTTACAAATCAAAACGGCGGCGAATTTCCGAAAACTTACAAAGAGCTGCTGAAACTTCCCGGAATCGGACCGTACACAGCCGCCAGCATTTCATCGCTCGCTTTTGATCAGCGTGAAGCCGTTGTTGACGGCAATGTGATTCGCGTTATTTCCCGACTTTACGGCATTTTGGAAAGCACATCAGAAAGCTTGCCGACGATTACGAAAAAAGCGCAGGAATTAATGCCGGAAACCCGTGCCGCTGATTACACTTCTGCAATAATGGATCTTGGCGCAACAGTTTGCACGCCGAAAAATCCGACTTGCGAATCGTGTCCGTTTCAAGAGGAATGTGTCGCGCTTCGAGACGGTTTGATTGAAATTATTCCGAAAATTGAAAAACTTCAAAAAATCAAAAAAGTCGGAAAATTGTTTTGGATTGAAAACGAAACCGGCGAAGTTTTTATTCAAAAAAGAACCGAAAAAGGATTGCTTCACGGATTAACGGAATTTCCGTGGGCGGCAATTGAATTCAAAGAAGCCAGCAGGAATAAAAACGCAGCAGCGGAAAGCGAAACAGACTTAATGGAAAAAATTCCGTTTCCGATTGAAAGCCGAAATTGGATGAAAACAGGAAAACCGGTGAAACACATTTTTACACATATTCATCTCACTTTAAATATTTTCAAAATCAAATTGTCGTCAGCGGATTTTGAATCCTTGAACAAATCCGCCGATTTAAAAACCGGACAATTCGTCAAAAAAGAAAATTTCGAAGATTATCCGTTTTCAACTCTGATGAAAAAGGTAATAAAAGAAGCGGAAAAAACCGGAAATCAATCGGAAATTTCAGAATTTTGAACAAAAATTGACAGGATTAATTGAGGGAATGGATTTATAAATTAAGTTTGTTATGTATTGACTGGTTTTCATTCACTTTCAACATTTTTTAATTTTTTATATTATTCTATTTTATTGATTCAATATTCAAATCAACGGTAAAACAATGATTACAAGTTCGGCACCCGGCAAAATATTCTTATTCGGCGAACACGCGGTTGTTTACGGCAAAACCGCAATCGCTTGCGCAATCGATTTACGCGCTTATGTGACGGTGGAAGAATCGTCTTCGATTCAAATGAAAGGGCCGGGCGGAAACATTGATTTAAATCCTCGAAAACATCCGTACATTTATTCTGTTGTTGAAAAGTTCAAAGAATTCACGGATGTGACCGGCGTCAATATCGATATTCATTCCGATATTCCGGTCGGCTCGGGTCTCGGTTCATCCGCAGCGGTAACAATTGCAACAATTAAGTCGCTGGACGCTTTTTATGAAACAAATTTATCATTAGACGACATTGCTTTAATGGGTCATCAAGTCGAAACGGAAGTTCAAGGACGCGCCAGCCCGACAGACACTTTTGTCTCAACATTCGGCAGCATGGTTCAAATTCCGGAACGAAAGAAACTCGGATTTTATGACATGCTCATCGTCATCGGAAACACCGGAAAATTCTCATCAACACGCAAAATCGTCTCAAACGTGGCCGCATTGAAAGAAAGACATCCGGCTGTTATCGGTCAAATAATGGATACGATCAGCGTTATCTCAGAAACCGGAGCGGAATACATTCAAGCCGGCGATTTCCATACGGTCGGCGAATTGATGAATGTGAATCAAGGTCTTCTGGATTCAATCGGCGTCGGCTCAAAAGAACTTTCCGAATTAATATACGCATCTCGAAAAGCAGGCGCGCTCGGTTCAAAAATAACAGGTGCCGGCGGCGGCGGCTGTATGATTGCTCTTTGCGAACATAAAAATCTCTCGCGTGTTGCTCATTCTATTAAACGCGCCGGCGGCGATTCATTTATTTGCAGAACATCAAGCACAGGCGTTCGGCTCGAAACAAAATAATAAAAATTAATAAACAATTCAAAGGGAATTTCATGACTTCAAATCTCGATATCACGGTTTTAAAAGTCGGCGGCAGTGCCGTTACAGACAAAAATGCCGCTGCCGGATCTGCAAAAGCAGATGAAATGGAGCGAATCGCGCGAGAAATCGCCGGATTTTCCGGAAAATTGGTAATTGTGCATGGCGCAGGTTCTTACGGCCACGTTTATGCCAAGCAATATGGTTTGGATAAAGGATTCCATGAAGAAGGTTTTTTGAAAACGCATGATTCCGTTCGTGAATTAAACGAAATGATTGTTCAAACTTTAAGAAAAGAAGGAATTCCGGCAGTTCCGTTAAATCCGCTTTCTTTTTCATTATGCGAAGACGGAAGACTGGTTTCTCTTTACACAGATCAAATCGCGGAAATGCTTAAACACGGATTGGTTCCGGTTCTTCACGGCGATGTTTGCATGGATACGAAGCGCGGCGCCTGCATTCTTTCAGGAGATCAGTCTTTACCGTATGTGGCAGCAGCCTTATCGGCAAACCGCGTCGGTCTCGGATCGGCAACAGACGGCGTTTTAGATTCAAACGGTCAAACCATTCCGAAAATTACGCCGAAAACATTTGATTCAGTAAAACAGCACATCGGCGGCTCAGCCGGAACTGATGTTACAGGCGGTATGCTCGGCAAAGTTTCCGAAATTTTGGATTTGGCAGAAAAAACAGGAATCGAATCCTGCATTTTTAATGCAAACACGCCCGGAAGCGTTGCAGCATACTTAAAAGGAGATACAATCGGAACGGTTATTTGCAAAGATGAATGAGAATTTCATCAATTTTCTTTTTATTTTTCCTGTTTTTTGATTTTATTTTTCGATTTCTTTGGTTTACCTTGATTCTTTTTTCAAAATTATTCTTTCTTCTGTGTATTATTTATATACTATTACCGAATAGGTTATCCCAACAAAATCAGCCTTAATTAATGAAAAATTCAATCAAAAAATTAAAAAATAATTTATTTTAAGCCACCGGAAAAATGACGGAGCATCTGAAAATGGAACATGAAACATCACGCAGGAAAATTGAGCATTTGGAACTTTGTTCGGAATGCTGTGTAGAATCCCGAAATGTGAGTGCAGGGTTTGAAGATGTGACTTTGGTTCACCGAGCGCTTCCCGAAATCTCAATGAATGACATTAACACGTCCGTTGACTTTTTCGGAAAAAAATTATCTTTTCCTTTTTTAATTGCATCCATTACAGGCGGACATCCGGAAACGACAAAAATTAATGCGGCGCTTGCAAAAGCAGCCGAAGAAGTCGGGATCGGAATCGGAGTCGGCAGCCAAAGAGCGGCTGTTGATGATCCGAGACAGGTTGATTCATTCAAAATTGTCCGCGAAAATGCGCCGAATGCTTTTGTTTACGGAAATATCGGCGCGGCACAAATTAAAGAATACGGTGTTGAGAAAGTCAATTCGTTGGTATCCATGATTGACGCGGACGCAATTGCAATTCATTTGAATTTCTTGCAGGAAGCCATTCAGCCGGAAGGCGATGTTGATGCCAGCGGCTGCTTGGAAATGATTGAAAAAATCTGCGCAGCGGCTGATGTTCCGGTAATTGCCAAAGAAACAGGCGCAGGAATTTCAAGAGAAGACGCGATTATGTTGAAAAAAGCAGGCGTCAGCGCAATTGATGTCGGCGGTGTCGGCGGTACAAGCTGGTCGGGC
>JGI996J12353_1000371_pt1 | contig 11420 bp, 11 predicted proteins | sample IntmicLarv5ML5BL_FD_12353 | JGI IMG/M metagenome (IMG submission 12353) | reverse complement strand
ATACAAGACAGTTCAGCAACAGTCATCATTACGGCTTTGGAAAGCGGCGGCGATTTGATCGGCGGTTTGACAGGATTTGCCGGCACTTATGCACCCGATTCTCCGACTGAGATTTCAGGCTGCTACGCAGATGCTGATATTTCTGTGGCAGCTGATGCTGTTCGTATCGGCGGTCTTCTCGGCGGCGAGTTCTTCATTGAAGAATACGCTGCATACTTCCCTGATCCGAGCACGTTTGAAATCGTTGATTGTGAAACTACCGGAAGTATCACCGGCGGTTTAGAATTCGTGGGCAGTATCGTCGGTAAAATTTTCGGCGATTCTACCGTGGACGGTCTAACTTCCAGTGATATGACATGGAACGGAGGCGCCCTCGCCACTGTTGGGGAAGAACAACCGTAAAATCAATTTCATTGAAATTGCAAATTGTTTTACAAAGTATGAAATGAAGGAACGATTCCTTCATTTCATATCGTATTTTTTTGAATAAACAGAATCTAAATGCAAAAAAGAAAAGGGAAGCGGAATAAATTTAAAAATCGAAGAAAAATGAAAAAACAAAAACACAATTCGTTTTTAAATATTAAAATAAAAATGATACGAGGATTAAACCTCATATCCTGCATCGGCAACAGCTTTTTTCAAAGCGTCGGCAGATGTTTTCAAATCATCGTATTCGACAACAGCTTCTTTGTTTTCAAGGCTGACAACAGCTTTTGAAACGCCGTCAATATTCATCAATGTATCTTGAACTCTTTTTTGACAGTGACCGCAGCTCATGCCGCCGACTTTAAATGTTACAGTTTCCATAATTTTTTTCTCCTGTTTTAATTCGTTTAATTTTGGCTTATTTGTTAATTTTTTTAATTTATTTGTTAATTTGTTACTGATGTATTGACTCATTTGTTTAATTTATCAAACACATCGATAATTTCGTTGATTTTCTTTTCCTGCTCTTTCGGACCGTCTTCAAAGGCGTCCGCAACGCATCCCGACAAATGTCCTTGAAGAACAATTTTTGACGTTTTTCTTAAAACGGCTTCGCTTGCCATAATTTGATGAACGATATCAATACAATATTTGTCTTCTTCCACCATTTTTATAATGCCGTCAATTTGACCGCGTGCCGTTTTCAGCAATCTCAACACATCTTTTTCATCAGCTCTCATTTTTCCCCTCTCATGCTTTCGTTTATTTTGTTTTTATTTGTTTATTGTTCATCTGTTCGTTAATCATTTTTCTTCTGTTTTCTCTTGTTTTTTCATTCAGCGTTGAATTGAAACAACCGTGAAACCTTCTTTTGTGATTGTTTGTTCCAGCGTTTCATCATCAATTTCGATGTCAGTAAATATTTGAGCCGTTTTTGTTTCCAAATCAACGGCGGCTTGAATTCCCGGAATTGATGTTAATGCTCTTTCAACGTGTTTTTTGCAGTTTATACAAGTCATTCCGTCGATTTTCATTAAAATGGAATATTTACTCGATTCCGTTTTTTCAATATTTTTGTTTTCAGGCTCGGTTTCAAAATCAATCGGACAAGCTTGAATCGGCACGTCTGTTGTGTATTTCGGTTTGAAAAAGCGAAGTCTTAACGCATTCGTCACCACGAAAAAAGAGGACAAGCTCATTGCGGCAGCGGCAAACATCGGATTTAATTTCCAGCCGAGAATCGAATAAAAAACACCGGCTGCCAACGGAATTCCCATCACATTGTAAAAAAATGCCCAAAACAGATTTTGTTTGATATTTCGAATCGTTGCTTTCGACAATTTAAAAGCCGTCACAGCGTTCATCAAATCGCTTTTCATCAAAACAACGTCAGCACTTTCAATTGCAACATCCGTTCCGGCACCGATTGCAATTCCGACATCGGCGCGCGCAAGAGCCGGCGCATCATTGATCCCATCACCGATCATAACAACTTTTTTGCCTTTGTCCTGCTGTTCGCGAACGGTTTTTTCTTTGCCTTCCGGAAGAACGCCGGCGATGACGTGATTAATTCCAAGTTCTCCTGCAATTGCATTTGCTGTTTTTTCATTATCTCCCGTCAGCAAAATAACGTCAATTCCCATGTTTTTAAATTCAGCAACAGCGTTTTTGCTTGTCGGTTTTATCGTATCGGCAATCGAAACAACGCCGAGAAGAACATTTTCTTTTGCAATATAAATCGGCGTTTGCCCTTTTCTCGCAATTTCATCAAAAATTTGTTCAAATCCTGAAATTTCAACACCGAGCGCTTTCATCATAGTCGAATTGCCTGCCGATATGGTTCCATTCCAAATTTGAGCCTGAATTCCCTGTCCGGCAATCTGTTTGAATTTTTTTGCCTTCTCTGTGCCGCAATTCATCTCTTTTGCTTTTTCAACAATTGCAGCCGCCAGCGGATGTTCCGATAATTTTTCAGCAGTCGCCGCATAAGAAATCAAATCTTCAACTGATGTCCCGTCTGCCGGATAAATGCCGGTAACGGCGGGTTTTCCGTTTGTCACAGTTCCGGTTTTATCTAAAATCACAATATTTGCGGAATGCGTCGTTTCAATGCTTTCGGCATTTTTAAAAAGAATGCCGTTCTCGGCACCTTTTCCTGTTCCGACCATAATTGCCGTCGGCGTTGCCAATCCCAATGCGCACGGGCAACTGATAACTAAAACAGCAATTCCGATAGAAAGCGCAAAATTAAGCGGATAACCTAAAAGCAGCCAAATAATCGTTGCCAATATTGAAATTGAAATCACAATCGGAACAAAAACCGCGCTGATTCTGTCAGCGAGTTTTGAAATCGGTGCTTTTCCGGCACTCGCTTCTTCAACCAATCGAATAATTTGCGCAAGTGTCGTATCTTCGCCGACACGAATCGCCGTCATTTTAAAGAATCCCGCTCGGCTCACTGTTGCGCCGGTAACGCTGTCGCCGATTGTTTTTTCAACCGGAAGACTTTCGCCGGTAATTGCGGATTCATCGATTGCAGCGGCTCCTTCCGTTATTCTGCCATCAACCGGAACACTGCTTCCGGCTTTGACGATTAAAATATCGCCGACAACAACATCCGATATCGGAATTTCTGTTTCAATTCCGTCTTTTTCAATCCATGCGGTTTTCGGCGTTAAACCTAAAAGTCGATTGATAGCGTCGCTCGTCTTTCCTTTTGAGCGGCTTTCCAAATATTTTCCGACAGTAATCAATGTTAAAATCGTTCCTGCCGATTCGAAATACATATCCATGTGATACTGCTCGACAAGCGCGAAATCCTGAATCGCAAGACCGTATCCCATTCGAATGATTGCGTAAATTCCGTAAACAATTGCGGCGGAAGTTCCGATTGCAATCAGCGCGTCCATTGTCGGCGCCCGCTTTGCTAAACTTTTGAATCCGTTCGTGAAATAATGATGATTTAAAGAAACAATAATCAATGTCAGAATCAGCTGCGTCATTCCGAATGCAATCGCATTGTTTAAGCCTGTCAAAAATGACGGCATCGGCAAACCAATCATCGGTCCCATTGCGACATACATTAAAGGAATTAAAAACAGAATCGACAAAATCAAACGATTTTTCATTTGCCGAGCGGCGGCAGCTGCCGAGCTGACAGAATTATCCGTTTCTATTTTTTTTGTTTTATTTTCGGCAGAAGACGCACCGTATCCGGCGCTTGTAACCGCTTGAATTATTTCGGCTTCGCCGATGGCTTTTTCGTCGTATTCGACAACCATGAAATTTTGCAAAAGATTTACTGTTACTTTTTCAACACCGATGAGTTTGCCGACAGCTTTTTCGACGTGGCTGCTGCATGCCGAACATGTCATTCCCGTCACATTGAATTTTTGTTTGATTTTTAAAGCCCCCGATTTTGAATAAAAATGAATTTGTTTCTTTCTATTTATTACTATACCCCTGTGGGGTGTTCGCCAAATTAAAAATAAAAAATGAAAAGGATTAATCAGAACGGGAAGTTCCCACCCGGATTTCCGCCCATTCCTTTTTTCATCATTTTCTGCATATTGCGGCCGCCGCCTTTTCCTGCAAAATTCTTAAAAGCGGTTTGCATGGATTTGTGATATTTCAAAAGCTCGCGGATTTCTTCAGGACTTCGACCCGATCCGCGTGAAATTCTTTGAATTCGAGATGTGTTGATAATTTTCGGCTCATCACGTTCGCCGACTGTCATCGAATCCATAATCACTTTGTAATATTTCATTTTCTCGCCGGTGGCTTCCAAATCTTTATCGGAAAGCTTCGCGCCGCCAAGACCCATTGAGCCGAGCGGAAGCATATTCATAATTGATTTCAGCGGACCCATTTTGTTCATGGCTTCAAGCTGCGCGTACATATCGTTAAGCGTAAACTTGCCTTTCATGATGTTTTCGACATCAAGGTCGGTTTCTTTCATGGATTCCTGAACTTTTTCAAGCAAAGATTGCAAATCGCCCATGCCGAGCAATCGTGAAATAAATCGATCTGTATCGAATTTTTCAAAAGCGTCAGAAGTTTCGCCCGTTCCGATAAATGCAATCGGTGCGCCAGTTTCAGAAACGGCTGAAAGCGCGCCGCCGCCTTTTGCTGTTCCGTCGAGTTTTGTAATGATAATTCCGGTGATGCCGACGGCGTCGTTAAACGCTTTTGCTTGCTGTCCTGCCAACTGACCGATAGCCGCATCCAAAACCAAAAATTTTTGGTCGGGATTTGCAGCTCGGTTGATCGCTTCCATTTCTTCAATCAAATCGGCTTCTAATGCGTGGCGACCGGCGGTATCAATAATTTTGACTTCGTATTTTTCGATTTCTTTCAAACCGCGGGTAACGATTCCGACAGCGTCTTTTTCGTTTTCTTCACCGTAGAAATAAATATTTAACTTGTCTGCCAGCGTTTTTAATTGCTGATATGCGCCGGGACGGAAATTGTCGGCACCGATAACGGCAACCCTCAGCCCTTTCTTTTGGAAATAGCGGGCGAGTTTTGAAATTGTTGTCGTCTTTCCGCTTCCTTGAAGACCGACCATCATAATGGTTTGGGGTTTCAGCTCGATTTTTGCGCTTTGTCCCATAATGGAAACCATTTCTTCATAAACGATTTTGACAACATGTTCGCGCGGGTCAGCGCCTTTTGCAGGCGTTTCCTTTAAAGATCGCTCTTTAATACGCTTTGACATTTCCATAACCATCTTGACGTTGACGTCCGATGTCAAAAGAGCGCGCTGAATATCTTTAACCACTTCATTGACAATATTTTCATCAATTCTGCCGGCGCCGATAAGTTTTCTGAGTGCGCCTTGAAGTGAATCTCCGAGTTTATCCATTACCATAAAAATTATTCCTTCTGTTTTTAAAATTAAAAAATATCGATATTTGTTATGTTGATTGTTTTACGGAATATGTTTTGAGAATTATAAAGAGTTTTGGAATTCTTGAACTTCAGTTTTGTTGAAATCTCATCTTTGTTCATTAAAATCAAATTTATATCTGACCAGTTTCTTTTTTTATTTGTTTTTCATACTATAACTACAGATTTTAATTATTGAATCAGGTGATTATTTTGAAATTAACCGGAACCCAATCCATCGGCATCAAAGCGCCGATTGTCAAAGAAGGCGACGACTTAGCCGCAATCGTTACAGAATCCGTTCTCGAAGCCTCAAAATCTTCAAATTTTGAAATTGAAGACGGCGATGTTATCGGTGTCACAGAAGCTGTTGTTGCAAGAACGCAAGGAAATTACGCAACAGTCGAGCAATTGGCAAAAGATGTCAGAACCAAATTCCCCGGCGGCGTTGCTGCCGTTTTATTCCCGATTTTAAGCCGCAACAGATTTGCGATTATGTTAAAAGGAATTGCAATGGGTCTTGACAAAGTTTACTTGGTTCTCAGCTATCCGGGCGACGAAGTCGGCAACCAAATCATCACTTGGGAACAAATTGATGAAGCCGGTATCAACCCATACAAAGATGTTTTAACAGAAGCTGAATTCAGAAAAGCATTCGGCGACAAAACAAAACACCTTTGGACAGGCGTTGACTACATCGAATATTACAAGAGTCTCGGCGACAATATCGAAGTTGTTTTCGCAAACCGACCGCAAGCTGCGCTTCAATTCACAAAGCACATCTTAACCGCAGACATTCACACCCGCCACAGATCTAAAAAATCTCTTAAAGCAGCAGGCGCAGAATCTGTTTACGGTTTAGACGATCTTTTAAGCGCATCCGTTGACGGCAGCGGCTTTAATGCCGATTACGGAATTCTCGGTGCAAATAAAGCAACAGAAGACCGAATTAAACTTTTCCCGAAAGACTGCGGTGTTTTTGTCAATGATGTTCAAAAGAAAATCAAAGACAAAACCGGCAAGAGTGTCGAAGTTATGGTTTACGGCGACGGCGCTTTTAAAGACCCTGTTGCAGGCATTTGGGAATTGGCTGACCCTGTTGTTTCTCCCGGCTACACAAAAGGACTTGAAGGAACGCCGAACGAATTGAAATTGAAGTATTTGGCGGACAACGAATTCAAAAACTTATCCGGCGACGAACTTCAAGCGGCTCTTCGCGGCAGTATCAAGAGCAAGCAGGATCTTTCCGGCAAAATGGAATCGCAGGGAACAACACCGCGCAGATATGTTGATTTGATCGGCAGTTTGTGCGATTTGACAAGCGGCAGCGGCGACAAAGGAACGCCGATCATTTTAGTTAAAAATTATTTCGACAATTACGCATCGGAGTAATTCCTTTTTGGAAAACCGGAAATAGATTTGAGAATTCTCAAGTTTATTTCTTATTTTTATCAAATTATTTAATTAAATCATTTTTTAAATTCGTTGGCAGAATCTGCTTTTGCGAAATATTTATATAAGGTCAAAAGGATTAAGCGTATTCATTTTTGAATATTGTTTTCAGTTTTATATTTGAAAGCTTTTTTCGTATGTGGGCCCGTGGCTTAGTCAGGCAGAGCGGTGGACTCTTAATCCATAGGTCGGGGGTTCAAATCCCTTCGGGCCCGCTCAACATCTTTTTTAAAATCAGTTTTGTTTTATTCTGTTAATTTATATTTTAGAAATATTTCATAAAAATCAAAATTGCAATGACGGCTGCCGCCGTGCAAAACATAACATTTGAAATGACATTCAAAAATGCGGTTTTGTATTTTTTCTTCTCAATCAGTAAAAACGTGTCGTAGCTGTATGCTGAAAAAGTTGTCAGCGCGCCGAGTATTCCGATGCTGAAAAAATATGTCGGATATTCTGTCGGAATTTCTCCGAATGAAAATATTGCCGAATCTTTTGTCAAAATGAAAGTGAGCAGCGCAAAAATAAAAGTGCCGAGGACATTCACAAAAAGAACGCCGGCAGGAAACTTTGTGTATTTTTTGAAAAATTCAATTGCCATGAATCTCAACAAAGTTCCGACAACGCCGCCGATTCCGGCGGCGAAAAGGCAAATGAAAACGGATTCGATTCCTTCCATTTACATTTCACCTTTTTGTTTTTTCATTTTTCCGAATCCTGCAAATTTACCCGCTGTAATTTTTCCTGCAAAAACGCAAGCAATTCCAATGATTGTATGAATTGCCACAAAAATTGCGAACGTCAGCAAAAATTCAAGATTCATTTCTTCAAATATGTTCAAAAACGGATACAGTATGAAGAATGAAAATGTTGTGTATGCGCCGAAAAATCCGGTGCCGATGAGAAGCGGTTTGTTCAATTCGATTTGATTCGTTTTTCCGAAATATGTCGGTGCACTTTTGTTTTGAATAAACGGCAAAAACAAGAAAAAACCGATTAAGTAGCTGCCGACAATGTTTACGATCATTAAAGCAATGAAATCTGTAAAAAAGATGAATGTTGCCGCTCGAAAAACAGAACCGAAAAAGCCGCCGATTGAAACTGAAATTATTGCCTGAATTTTTTCAGCGGAAAATAATTTCTGCCGTTCTTCTTTTTCAATCATTTTCATCTCTCAATATATTATATTAAAAAGCTGTAAAATGAATGAATTTTTGATAAAAATAAGTTTTGGCAAACGCTTCAAGAAGCGTTTGCTTATTTTTTAAAATTATAATTTTTCGGTTGACGGAACGGTTGTCAATTTTGAAAATTTAACGCCGTTGAGTGAAATAATTTTCTCGGCAAGCGTTTTGATTTCGCGGCCGTCGCCGTCTAAAACAATAACTTCCAAACAGTTGTCGTGATCCAAATGAATGTGAATCGACGTTTTGATAATATCGGAATGCTCATGCTGAATTTCAGCCATCATGTTTGAGAGTCCGCGTTTCGTGTGGTCGTAAACCAACGAAATTGTTCCGATGCGGCGTCCTCTGATGTCGTTCATCCATTCGTAGTGATTAATGTAGCTGCGAATTGAATCGCGAACGCCTTCTGAACGGGAGGAATAGCCGCGCTCCTCGATGATGCTGTCGAATTTTGTTAAAAGATTATCGGGAAGCGAAACACCGATTCTCATTAACTCTTTTTCGGAAGTTTTTTTATCGTCAATCATAATATTTTTCACCGCTTAAGTTCAAACGTTGTATGTTCATTTTCAAATTGTAAGAATATTTGAAAATTTATCTCAAAAGTCTGAAAAATGAATCCATTATTCTCTTCTCATTTCGAAAAAATATTCTAATGAATCCGTTTTCAATATTTGAAACAAAACTTAATCATATGATAAAATCATATTTCTTCCAAGATATTTAACACTATTTATTCGGTTGACATATCTTTTTAGTTTAATTGGTAAGACTTGGATTTTAAATTTTGATTTTTGAAAGTAAAATTACGTCAAGAATGAACAGCTTATGATTTCTTCCCATTGTTGCAGAATTAATTTTGATATTTTATGTATTTTATGCAGCAGTGCGAGTTGAATTCGATAGGTATGTTGAGTATTAAATTTATATATTCAACCCCCTATTTTACAAAAGAGGGATTATTTTGGAAATCAATTGGAATTATTTATTGGAATTTGTAAAAATTCGTGGCAGAATTACTCGGAAAACATATATTCTCAGAGTTTTGGCAAGATGGTTTGTGTCGTTTTTGGTTTTATTGCTATTTTTAGCAATTGCATTTGTTGAAGGGTTTTTGGCTGAACCGGGTAGTTTTTTGTTTGACACCGTATTTACGGCAATCAATTTCGTTTTAATGTCAATTTTTATAATCATTTATTTCATTGTCACTTTTGCTCAAGAAATAAAAAGATTGCATGACATGAACAGCAGTGGTTTATGGTTGATTTTAAGATTTATCCCTTTTATATCCATGATTTATTTGTTAATGTTAATCTTCCAAGATGGAACAGTTGGTCCAAATAATTATGGAGATGATCCTAAAAATCGCATACAAGAAGAGCCGAAGAAGAAATACCCTACTGTATTATAATAAAGACATCCTTCGTCTTTATTTTAAATATTTTTTTGAAAAATGAATCTGATTTTGTTTCTTAAATGTCATAATTTTTAAATGGATTGCTGTAATATTTTATTTTATGTCCACTTTAAACGGTATTGGTACGACAATGTATGGAAGAGAATATCATGATGGTGGCTCATGTTATATTGCAACGAAATGGTTTGTAATTGTTCACATTCCTACTGTTCCTCTTGCTTCGTATCTCATTTTGGATGAAAATCATAAGTGGTTTTCATCGGAATATCAATTGGTAAAAGTTTCACTTAATTGGAAACAAGTCGCAGAAACTTATTTATTCACAATTTTTGTGATATTGATTATATCTTTGTTGCTTTATTTCTTTATATAAATGTGAGTGGTTGCCGTAGAAACTTATTTAATTCGAAGAAAAAACGAAAAAGATGATTGAGAATTTTACTCGCTTCGCTCACAAAATTTGAAATTGCGGATTCAACTTATAAAAATAAAAACAGGAGTCGAAATAAAATTTAAAACCTGCATTCAATGGAGAAGTGCCTGATCTCCAAAAAATAGGTGTATGTTTATCTTCATAATATTTTGGGCGATTGAAGATAAAAAAAAGAATAAAAAAATTAAAGCAGAATCGGCTTTTTCAAGCCACCTTCTGAAGTCGTTTTCTTCTTTTCAAATTTCAATTTCTTTGTCGATAAGAAAATATTGAAAGATCTGTCAACAATTTCTTCCACAATCTCTTTTTTAACATTTGTGACGGCGGCTAAAAAGACCAATTCATATTTGCCGTCATTTTCCTCTTTTTCTTGAGAAATGTAATCGGCTTCAATCTTTCGATCATCTTGTCCGGCGGTGTAATTCACTTTTACAAGCGTATCATCAGCTTTGACAGCCATTTTAATATGGCCGACAAAAGACGGATTCTCTTTTCCGATATCGCCGCTCACAGCCGTTATAATATTTTCCAAAAGTTTTCCGGCATCGGGTTTTGTTATTTCTCCAAAAACAGTGTAGGCGCCGGAATATGTGGTGACATTTGAATATTCAATTGAGTTGAACTTTTCTTTTTCTGCCGAATCCGCTATTGAATCCCAATCCGCATTTTCAGAAGTAATAATTTTGTAAATGGCTTCAACAGTTTCATCATCCTTTGCCGACATTTTTAAAAGACGCGCATCAGGACTCATGCTTTTCAAAAACATTTCAACCATTTTGATTTTTCCGTCATCGGCAAGATCAATTTTATTCATTCCGATAATGTCTGTTTCTTTCAATTGCTGCTCCACGAATTTCGGCATTTGTTTCACTTCATCCGTAAATCTGGAAACATCAACCAAAGTCACAACAGGCGCAAACGACATCATGATGTTCATGTTCAGCATTTCATCGCGAATCTGGCTCGGGAAAGAAAGACCGGTCGGCTCTAAAATCAAAATATCAGGTTTGTAATTCTCGGCAATTTCTGAAACGGTTATTTTCAAATTGTATGTTAAAGAACAGCAAATACATCCGCTCGTCAATTCTTTTGACGGAATTCCGGCAATTTCCAGCGTTTTGCCGTCGATACCGATTTCACCGACTTCATTAACGATTAAAGCCACTTTCTTTTTTTCGGCAGCCAATCTGTGAATTAAATTCAAAATGGTTGTCGTTTTGCCGCTTCCTAAAAATCCGCCGATAATGAATACTTTCATTTTTATCTCGCCTGCATTCTTTATTTTATTCAAACGTTTACATCATTTTACGAAATGTAATATTTTAAGAGTAATAATCATTCAAATTAATGAAACCAAATCATAAAGCGCCTTTTTCGGATCGTCGGCCTTCACAATTCCTGATGCCAACAAAACACCTTCGGCACCGAGTTCAATCGCCGCTTTTAAATCCTCGCCTTTTGAAATTCCGGCGCCGCAAAGAACTTTAACATTCGGATTAATCTTTTTAACCGCTTCAACCGAATCCGTAACAACTCCCGGATCTGCTTTTGAAACCGGAATTCCCGAGCCGATTAATTCCGGCGGCTCGATTGCAACATAATCGGGCGCAAACAC
>JGI996J12353_1000370_pt1 | contig 11425 bp, 8 predicted proteins | sample IntmicLarv5ML5BL_FD_12353 | JGI IMG/M metagenome (IMG submission 12353) | reverse complement strand
ACACAATATTGATTACTCATATTTAAACAGTCCCGAGGTGTTCAACATAGTTTTTTTAATGAACAACTATGCCCCCACCCTAGACCGTGCCCTAGCTAACAACGAGCCAAGCACCCTAAGCAAATTTGCAATGGAACTATGCAAGCTTACAAATAAGTTCTATGCTTCAGAGAAGGTTATAACCGATGATAAAGCATCTACAAATGCAAAGCTGTTTTTGCTCTCGAACATACTAAAGACCCTAGAGCACATCTTCTACCTAATCTGCATTGATATAATAAAAGAAATGTAAGAGTCTTGTTATGTGGGCGGGCAAGAACATACCAGCAAAGCAATGTAACGAACTTGTTCTATATGTTAGTATTAAGACAATAAATAAAGTTTTTTAAACAGAATAGGTTTGGGGTCGACTTCTCTGATACTGGTGCATTTAAATATATAGTAAGTAAGACATGAATAATCAAAAGAATGATAACCTACAAAACCTAAATAATAAACGAGGAAAATAAAAATGTATAACCATTCAGAAATAGAAAAGAAATGGGCTAAATACTGGGAAGAAAATAAAACATTCAAAACGAATGTTTGGGATTTTTCAAAGCCCAAATACTACGCTCTCGATATGTTCCCCTACCCTTCAGCACAAGGCTTGCATGTCGGCCATCCCACTGGCTATATCGCTACAGATATAGTTGCTCGCCTAAAGCGCATGCAAGGCTACAACGTACTTCACCCCATGGGGTTTGATTCATTTGGGCTTCCCGCCGAACAATATGCTATTAAAACAGGCAATCACCCTGGTGAATTTACAAAAGCAAACACTGCCAATTTCCGTAGACAGCTAAAATTGTTGGGACTTTCTTATGATTGGGATAGGGAGCTTTCCACTGCTGACCCTAATTACTTTAAATGGACACAGTGGATATTTAAGTCACTTTATAACGATGGACTAGCTAGATATGAAGACTCGCCTGTAAACTGGTGCGAAGAACTCGGTACCGTGCTAGCTAATGACGAAATTATAGACGGTAAAAGCGAGAGGGGCGGCTTCCCTGTTGAGCGAAAGCTTATGAAACAATGGATAATAGACATGCCTGCGTATGCCGAAAAATTGCTGAATGGGCTAGATGAGCTAGACTGGCCTGAATCGACAAAGGAAATGCAAAGAAACTGGATAGGCAAAAGCGAGGGCGCGCGCGTCAAATTTAAAGTAGCAAACTCTAAAGTGGAGTTTGAGGTTTTTACTACAAGGATTGATACCTTGTTCGGCGCAACCTATTGCGTGCTTGCGCCTGAAAAAGACATTGTGCTTGATATAACCTCTCCCGACAAACTAGAAGAAGTCAAAAAATATATAGTAACAAGTGCGCGTAAAAACGACTTAGAACGCACCAATCTCAACAAGGATAAAACCGGCGTGTTTGTGGGCGCTTATGCCATTAACCCCGCAAACAACTGTAGCATTCCTATATATATTGCTGACTATGTGCTAGATTCCTACGGTACAGGGGCTATAATGGCTGTTCCTGCTCACGACGAGCGCGACTATGAGTTCGCAAAGAAACACAACCTCCCTATCGTTCCTGTTTTGGAGGGGGGCGACATAACACACGAAGCTTATCTAGGGGATGGTAAACATATAAACTCTGGGTACCTCAACGGACTAAACCGAGAGGATGCTACGACAAAAATTTTAGAAAAACTAAGCGCCGAGGGCGTAGCCCAAAAGACTATAAACTACCGCTTGCGCGACTGGATATTTGCACGTCAACGCTATTGGGGCGAACCACTGCCCATTGTTCATATGACAGATGGCTCGGTTCAAACGCTAGCAGATAACAATCTTCCACTAGAACTGCCTGTGCTAAATGACTATAGACCGCTCAATGGCTCTTCCCCGCTTGCAAAGGCAGAGGATTGGGTTAATGTGGTGGTAGACGGAAAAATCGGTAAGCGCGAAACCAACACTATGCCGGGTTCAGCTGGATCTAGTTGGTATTTCCTAAGGTATGTAGATCCATTTAACGATGGCGAATTTGCAGACAAAAAACTAACTGACCATTGGTTGCCTGTAGACTTGTATGTAGGTGGCTCTGAGCATGCTGTAGGTCACCTGCTTTACTCTAGACTTTGGAACAGATACCTATGCGAAAAAGGGTTACTCTCCCACTCCGAGCCTTTTAAAAAGCTGGTGCATCAAGGCATGATTTTGGGTGAGAACGGCATCAAAATGAGCAAGAGTTTGGGTAATGTTGTAAACCCCGACGACTGCGTGTCAGAATATGGTGCAGATGCACTTAGGCTGTATGAGATGTTCTTAGGGCCAATTACGGGCTCAAAGCCATGGGGTGACACGAAAAATATTGCAGCATCGAAAAAGTTTATTGAACGCATCTGGAACTTAATTAGCAATAAAGATAAAATCAAAAACGCCAAGAACCCCGAGATGGATAAAATCTACCACGCTACGGTCAAGAAAGTAACACATGACTACGAAAGCCTCGACTTCAACACAGCAATAAGTCAGCTTATGATATTTGTAAACGCTGCTTATAAAACAGAATTTGTGCCTACAGAATATGCTGAAGGTCTTGTAAAAATGCTTAGCCCTGTTGCGCCGTTTGCAGCTGAAGAGATGTGGCAAAAACTTTTAGGCAAGACCGATACCATAACCTATCAGACATGGCCTAAGTATGATGAAAAATATCTGGAGGAATCGACCTACGAACTACCCGTACAAATAAACGGCAAGCTAAAGGCAGTTGTAGTGGTGGGCACAAATGCCACCAAAGACGAGATAACCAAGGTTGTGTTAGAGAACGAGACAATAACTAGTATGATAGATAAAGCACAAATAAAAGAAATTATAATCGTTCCAAAACGCATTGCGAACATTATAAAAAAGAGCTAAAGCTAAAATGTAACTAGAGCAAAACATAATAGCTATTGATCAGACAAACAAAACTCTTTAAGTAATAACTAGCTTTAAACAAAAAAACAATTTTTATATCTCTTAAATACAAAAAAGCCAGCTGATTATACAGCTGGCTTTTTAGGCTATTTCACTTTGTGAACGCCTTCGTATACAACAACTACTCTGTTCTAAGTGCCACAACAGGGTCTTTCTTAGCGGCAGAGCGCGATGGAATAAGCCCAGAAATCAATGTTAACAACACGCTTATGCCAAGCATTATCAACGCATAGTGCCACGGGAAGAGAGCAATTGCTGGAACCTCTGAGAGCGAACCTACAATAAGGTTTATTATGCCAGACAACAGATAAGTCACCAAAATACCGATGGCACCTGATGTAAGCCCGATAATGAATGTTTCAGCATTAAACAGGTATGATACGTCTTTCTTCCGCCCGCCGAGCGAACGAATGACACCAATCTCTTTGACACGTTCAACTACAGAGACATAGGTTATTATACCAATCATGACACACGAAACAACAAGCGCAAGCGCGGTAAACCCGACAAGAGCATAGGTAACAATTTCAATAAAGGTATTCACAAGCGAAATAACAAGCGACAGATTATCTGTGTAGGTTATCTTATCACGGTCAGCTGCTGTGAGGGTCACTCCGTTAACTACAATATCTTCAGTAGAGTTCCACTTATCAAGATATTTTAACACGAAGTCCTTTTGAGTAAAGTCCACTGGGTAAATGGCTATCCCCTGCGCCATATCCACGCCGCCCAATTGCTGCTTAGAAGCCGTGTAATACTGAGCGCTGTTCCCGCCTATACCAAGCCCTCCAAGCAATGCGGACATCGATGAAGCCGCGCCAAAGTAACCGATATTAGTAGGATGTGTTGTTCCCTTATATGTAAAGGAATAGTTAAAAATTATGCCAGTTGGCACAGATACGCCTGTTGTTGGATTTACATACTCCATACTAACAATGGCGTCCTTGTCTGCAGGTTCTAAAATGTTTTCTATGTATTGCACAACTTGTGAGTTTAAGTTGGTTGCTATTATATGCTCTGTTAAAGCCTCTGTGTAATAAAAGCCGCTTGTCAAACTGCCATATGATACCGTCTCTTTAGGCTCTAAAATACCAACTATTGTAAGCTGCTCTCCGCCAGTAAGGCTGCCTGTGTTGTAGGCGTTGTAGTTAAACGGCACCATCATATTTGTAAGTGGGTTGGTGTTCACTTCCAAAATTGTGTCGTTGGGGTACCATGTAAATGTCTTACCCAACAAATCGCCATATGAGAATTTTTCTATATCCAGCGCGCTATCATAGTCAGCGTCATCTGAAACCTTGTATACTAGATTAATAAATTCTTCCTGAGTATAGTAGCCAAGCTGGGCAAGCAATAGATCAGTCAACTCGCTATTACTATCTAACACTATCATAACTTCGTTCTTGGTGTTTGCAAAGCTTCCAGTAAGCTTGTTGTACTGCGACATTATGTAATCCTCGTCGCTCGGCGCTTGCATAAATACTTCGCTTAGACTAGTTACATATGAAGCATAGCTACCAAACCCTGCCTCAACAAGAATAGCAGTATAAATTGTTCTTATTGCACTCAGCGAAACATTGACGCTAGGGTCGGTTGCGTTCTCACTAAAATCAGTGTACAGGTTATTTGTAATATCTATTCCATAGTCCAAAAATATTGAAGCCACATATTCTGGTGGCATATCCTCAACAAAATCTATGTATTCTTGTGTAATATTGTTGGTTATCCTCATACTGTCTGCATTTGCTGCACGTTCCGCAAGATACTCCATCATCGCATCAACATTTACATAACCATTCTCTCTTACAAGCTTTTCCTTTTCTTGCGTGCTCATACTCTTCATTAGCCCTGAAAGATCGAAAGCGGTTTTTGTTATAGTTATCGGATTGCCCGAAAGCATGTCGTTCTGCATGCTTGCAATGTAACTCTGTACTCCGAACGACATAGATAACACTAGTGATACGCCAATAATACCTATCGAACCCGCAATACTGGTCATAATAGTGCGCGCTTTTTTTGTGAACAAGTTTTGTAGCGATAGTTTAAAAGCTGTCCAAAGCGACATCTTTGCCTTTATCTTCTTGGGCTTCCCATCACTCACTTTAGCTTTCTTCTCTGCGCGCTTTTTAATGTCAGCAGCCTCTTGCTTTTCAGAATATGGGTTAGAGTCGCTTAACAACTCGCCATCTAACAACCTAACAATCCTTGTAGAGTATTGCTCGGCAAGCTCGCCATTATGTGTAACCATAATAACCAATCTATTCTTGGAAATTTCTTTTATTATCTCCATTATCTGCACCGAAGTCACAGAGTCAAGAGCTCCTGTAGGCTCATCCGCCAGCAAAATCTCGGGGTCATTTACTAACGCCCTTGCAATAGCTACGCGTTGGCACTGCCCGCCCGACAATTGGTTCGGACGTTTGTTATACAAACCATTTAGCCCCACATTGTCAAGTGCCTTTTTTGCTTTTGCTGTACGCTCTGCCTTGCTCATTCCAGCTATTGTTAATGCAAGCTCAACGTTGCCCAGTACTGTCTGATGCGGAATAAGGTTATAGCTCTGGAAAACAAAACCCACCTTACGGTTGCGGTAAACATCCCAGTCTTTATCCTTAAACTCCTTTGTGCTTCTACCATTGATAAACAAGTCGCCCGATGAATATTTATCAAGACCACCCACAATGTTTAGTAATGTGGTTTTACCACACCCTGAAGGGCCTAGCACTGAAACAAATTCGCTACTACGGAAAGAAATATCAAGCCCCTTTAGCGCCTTAACCTCCATATCCGCCGCTTTATACTCTTTTGTTATTTTCGATAGTTTTAACATTTGCCATCTCCTATTTTGTCTAAATCTGTTGACTCACTATAAAATATATGATACATTTTATATCTGATATAGAATGTATCATATAATATGTATTTTTGCAATAAGAATTACTGCATTTTAAAAAAGAGACAAAGCGACCAAAACTGTCTAGGATGGTACACTAAAAACACTAAGCAAGCCCCAAAAAACCAAATTCAATGTTCTTTAAGGAGATAAAATGGATAAGAGATTGAACCTCAACAAAATTGTGAAAAGCAATATCAGCAATTCACTATTAGACCTCATGCATACCAAAAACTTTTCTGATATTACTATAACAGACATAGTAACAAAAGCAGGTGTAGCGCGCGCTTCTTATTACCGTAACTACGACTCAAAAGAAACAATAATCCGCGAGGTTATTTATGAAATTATACAGACCTGTAAAAATAGCGTGCTAAAATTTCCTCGCCAAGATGGTCCAATTAAAGGGATATCTCAACTGCTAAACTCCGTAGCAGAATACAACGATATTATAAAAACTATATTCCATGCCGGACTATCAGGGCTCTTTTTGGAATCAATAACCGAATTTCTGAAATCAACCGCGCCCGAAAAACACTTAGACGATGGCGACCAATGGGTCGTATATGCTTTTGCTGGTGCACTGTTTAATATAATAAACAAATGGGTGCAGGACGACATGAAACAATCCCCCGAAGAAATTGCAGGCGCATTTTTTAAGACATGGCAAAACCACAACAAAGAAAGCGCCAAAATCTTTGACCGTTTTTACTGCCCTACTAAGCATGAATAGGTAAAAATTACTGGGCTCTTAGATGAAGCGGATATATTATCTAATTAATAAAATGTTTTTAAGCCTTAGTAAAGAACTTTCTTGTTTCTGAATTTTTAGATTAAGCGTTTCGTGCCAAAGATATAAAGTACTGGACAAAAAACTTTTTTAGCCTTAGGGAAGTTGTTATACAACCACGCTTGACTAAGCCAGCATGTTGGTGTATAATAACCTCACCATTCGCGGTCGTGGCGGAATGGCAGACGCGCTAGGTTCAGGTCCTAGTCGGGGCAACTCGGTGGAGGTTCAAGTCCTCTCGACCGCACCAATAAAAGACTTATTCAAGTCTTTTTATGTTGCGGTCGCCGTTGCCTTACAGGCAACAATGCTTGCTTAAAGCAAGCATGAGGGCTTGCAAGCCTACAAACTCGAGACAAGCTCTCGTTGACCTTCGCTTGGATGCTCCAAGCTTGGCACGCCCACACCAAACTAAGCACTCCTATCTAAATCGTTTTTTAAGCTCAATTCGGACCTGCCCTACTACGATACTGGACTTTCAAATGTCTGATTCAATTTATTTAATGCGCCAGATATGGAATATGTTTTAAAAAATGTAACTGTATTACCGATAAATTTACTAAGATTATTAGCAAAGCAAATTTATAGTAGGAGATTATCATAGAAAACAATTTACTTAATGTCGCCGAATATAGCTATTTACACGAAATTCAAAGCAGCAAAACCTGGACCTCCGCACAACTTATTGGTGGCGGTTGGTCTTCAGACTTGAAATTCAAAATAACAACGACAGGTGGAGATAAGCTTCTCCTTCGTGTTAGCGACATTAAATCACTTGAAAAAAAGAAAATCGAATATGCGGCAGTTTGCGAACTAGACACATTAGATATTCTATTCTCAAAGCCTTATGAATTTGGAACATTGGAAAATATAGGGAAAACGTTTATGATCCTAAAGTGGATTGATGGCGATAATGTAGAACAGGCAACAAAAAAGCTAACATCTGCACAACAATATGCAGCGGGAATAAAAGCAGGACAACTATTGCGCAAGATTCATACATTGCCCTCAAAATTAACCGCGGAAGAGTGGAAACAAAAAAACATAAAAATACTTACTGAGCGTAGCGCGTTATATAATGCTTGCGACTATTATAAAATTGAATATTACGAAGAAATGATGAATTTCATAAATAAAAACATGAATTATTTAAATAATCGACCACTAACATTCCACCACGGCGACTTTCAAGGACGTAACATAATTATATCTGACGATGGAGATGTTGGCGTCATTGATTTTGAAAGAACATCAAGTGGTGATCCTTTCGAAGAGTTCAATAGAATGATGATATATACCCGTCGATTCAGTACAGAGTTTTCACGTGGACAAATAAATGGCTACTTTGGGAATGAAAAAATCCCTGAAGAATTCTTTCCAATAGTTGCCTTCCACAGCGCAATGAAATTATTAACCACAATAGTTTTCGGAGTCGCAACAAAACAAAGGCATATTTATGCTGAAAATGAGATTGCCAAACAAGTTTTATTTGAAGATTATAAAGGATATACGAGTTTCATACCTGCATGGTATAAAAAATAGTTTTGGTTGCAATACAATGCAAAACCCAAATTCATACTGAATTGGCGAAATTAATTCAATATTCCTCATCACATGGCGTATCAGACCACATAAATAGAATGTCTAAGGAGTCCGAAAATGAAAAGATTTAAGTTAGTGAAAAATAGTGATTGTGTAACCAGAAATCATAATGACAGTTACTCTATTAAAAACTATCTCACAAAGGATTTTAACCAAAACTTTAGCTTAGCCATATCAGAGCTCAACGGAGAGCATGAGTTAACAAAAAGTGTAGCTAGCGATAGAGTCTACTACTTTATAGAAGGAAGCGCGACCTTTGATATTGAGGGGAGCGAGCTTAATGTCGCAAGAGAAGATACATTATTTATAGAAAAGAACACAGAGTATTCTTTCAAGGGCAAATTTAAAGCAGTACTAATTAATATGCCTGCATTTGGAATCGAAAACGATAGAAATAGATAGTTCAGCATCAACTTTTTCTTACCTGTACACTAAATCAGGTCCACCCGCATATTGGGAAATTTGCGCTAAGCCCCCTTATGGCAATTTGCAACGGACCATAGGTTGGTGAAGCTTTACTACGCTTGCTCGCTTTTCGTCAACTGCCCCTAAGGAAATCTTTCTGTTACAAAAAATAAAACAGGCTCCAGAGCCTGTTTTCTGTTTAGCGTTTTAGCGGGGTTACCAGCCATTTTACGCAGTTGTCTTTTTTGTTGCCAAACACATCGTAACCTTTAATAATGTCGTTAAGCGGTGCTTTGTGTGTTTGCAAAAATCTCATATCAATTTTGCCTGCGTTTATTAAATCTATAAGTCTAGGCAGATGGTTAGAGTTGACAAGCCCCATTTTGATTGTAATGTTTTTGCTCCATAGTTTGTTAAGCTCAAGGGTTTGTGGTTTTTCAAACACTCCGATTATTGAAACTGTACCAGCGGGTCTCACAGCTTCAATTGCTGAGTTGTATGTAGCAGTCGCCCCAACAGCTTCAATTGTTACATCTGCCCCACGCCCGCAAGTCAGTTGACGGATTTTGTCAACCGCATTTTCTTTAATAGGATTTATACATATATCGGCAATGCCATGTTTCTTTGCAAGAGCTAGCCTTGCTTCGTTTGTATCAACCGCGACAATTTGAGCTGGACCCCAGAGTCTTGCTGTTGCCAATGCGCACATGCCTACAGGCCCGCAACCAAACACCGCAACGGTATCGCCTGGCTTGATTTTGCCATTTTCGGCGCCGAAATACCCGGTCGAAAGAATATCTCCGATAAAGAGCAGATCTTCTTCCTTGAGTCCTTTAGGGATAAGGTGAAGCCCTGTGTGTGCATATGGTACCCTCACATACTCAGCTTGGCAACCATCAATAATGTTTCCAAAAATCCAGCCTCCCCCACATTCGCATTGAGAAAACTCACTGCGCAGACAATAGAAACAGTCGCCGCATTGAGTTATGCAACTTGCTGCAACCTTATCACCAACCTTTAAATTGGTAACAGCGTCACCCAAAGCCACAATTTCGCCGCAAAACTCGTGCCCCAATATTGTGCCAGGTTTTACGCTTGGAACACCACCGTTCATTATGTGAATATCTGTACCACAAATGGTTGAGAGAGTTGGCCTCACAATTGCATCGTATGGGTCAATAATCTGTGGTGTTGGAACATCATCTAGACTAATGTTGTTAGGTCCGTGATAAACCAATGCCTTCATTGTTTTAGGGATAACCATATTTCACCTACCTTTATCTATTGTTAATAAAAATTATATCTTTTAGACACGTTAAAGTCAATTAAATTGAGAAAAACGGGCTTGCTTTTTAAGCAGTTGAAAAACTTTGTGCGTGGCATGGCTTCTTTACACAATCGCCTAAATATATTTGTCTCTTGTATAAAGCAGCACAAAAAACAACAGCATATAAATGGATTTTGTTTTTTATAAAACTCCTGTTGCCTTTAACGCAAGATATGCTATAATTACAGTATGGATAAAGAAACAAAAACAGAACTTTATGAGTTAGTAAAAGAAAAATGTCGAGGCTTTGACGAGAAGTTCGGGCACACCGATGTTTGGAGATATCATATAGAACCTGTGGTAAAAAATGCCATGCTCCTAGCAAGTAAGTTTGGTGCGGACTTAGAAATTGTGGAAATCGGGGCGCTGCTCCACGACATCGCAAGCCTTGAAGACTTTGGGAAATATGCCGAGGAGCACCACATTATAGGCAGCATAATGGCGGAAGAAATTCTAACTAAATACAACTATCCCAAAGACAAGCTTGAACGGGTTAAAAAATGTGTCCTTAACCACAGGGCAAGTAGCCCCAAAAACTCCATTGAAGAAATTTGCGTGGCTGATGCAGATGCTGTTTCGCATATAGTAAACGTACCCGAGCTTTTGATGTGGCGTGCAATGATAGGAGAAACTGTTGAGCAAGGTAGCAATTTTGTTAAAAATAAAATCACAAAAAGCTTCAACAAGATGAGCAAGCAATCACAGGAATTCTATCGTGAAAAGTTTAACGCCATTCTGCAGGTTTTCGAGCAAGAGTAAACCAAAAGAGGAAAGCCTGACACAAACAAAGACCTTTTTAGCCATAATAGATGAGAATAAACGCTATCAGAATGGAGTCTCAAAACAAATGGATTTAAGCATACAGAAAAGATATTAGGCTGCGCCATTTGCAATGGGCTATCTAGAACACACAATATAAGGAGCTAAAGCATGCAAGATAAAATTGAGAAACTAAAAAACAGATTGAGAGAATATTTTAAACTCGATAAATCTGGGCATGACTTCGGACATTTAATCAGAGTTATGAAGATAGCAACTTATTTGCAGAACAAGGAAGGGGGCGATTTAGAGGTCATTGCTATTTCTGCACTTGTTCATGACGTTCATAGAATTATGCAAACTAAAATAGATAAATTCGTGCCTCCCAAAGACAGCTTGGGCGAAGTGAGTAATTTGATAAGGGATTTAGGTTTAAGCAAGGAAAAAATAGAGCATATATTATATGCTGTAGAGCATCACGAAGAATATGGGTTTGGAAAAGAGAAAGTAACAGTAACCGACATTGAGAGCCAAATCTTGCAGGATGCCGATAATCTGGACCTTGTTGGTGCGATAGGAATTGGGCGAAATTTTCAGTATGACATTGCTTATGGCATTATAAATTACGACGAAACTATCCCTCTATATCAAAACGAGTTCAGCGAAATACAACAGGAT
>JGI996J12353_1000369_pt1 | contig 11446 bp, 12 predicted proteins | sample IntmicLarv5ML5BL_FD_12353 | JGI IMG/M metagenome (IMG submission 12353) | reverse complement strand
AGTATCCGCTTGGGACCCTTGTCACCCTTGCCCTCTCCCTTGCGGCGGCAATCCTCATGGATACCTCCTGGTTCTCGGTCGAGTGCGACTCCAGGAATGATGTGGGGTCGGACTCGTACTCGAGGACCCTGTTCACAATCTCCCCCCTAAGCGTCTCATCATCTATGTTGGATGTGAATATACAGATGTCGAACCTGTCCAGAAGATGCTCGGACAACCCTCCCTCCTCGGGGTCCATGGTTGCGATCAGAAGCGTGTTGCAGTCATGGGTCTCCGATATTCCCTCCCTCTCCACAGTGTTGGAGCGTGTGCCGGCGACGTTCATTATCTGATATGTCAGATGCTCTGGGAGGAGGTTTATGTTCTCGATCAGGAGCAGGTTGTTGTCGGATCTTAGGAGTATGCTGTTCAACAGCTCCCTCCTGCCCTTCCTCAACGCCTTCTCCATGTCTATGCCGCCGAATATCTGGTCGTCCGTGGCGTTCAACGGAAGTGTTACGATCCTCCTGTTCCCGGCTATGGACTCCATGGACCTTGCAGCCACGGACTTCCCTGTGCCCTTGGGGCCGCATATAAGCACTGAGCATATGTCTGGCGAGGCCAGGGCGCACATCAGCCCCTTCTTCAGGTTGTCGTTGCCGACTATGGCAGAGAAGGGGAATGCGGTCATCGCTTTGTCGCAAATGCCGTCTGAAGCCATGATTCGAGCTCCTCGGTGTTCAGGGTGGAGTCCTGGAACGGGTTCCTCCTCATACGATGGGGCATCACAAGCTTCGACACGTGCACCACATCCGATGGCAGGACCTTCCTCCTCTTGTTCAACGCCGCATAGGCTATGGCGGCCTTTATCAACGTAAGGTCGGCACGATGCCCGTCCACCTCCAGGTGCAACGGTATCCTGACGGCGATCTGGACAATGTCCCTCCCAGGCACTATGGAGTCCACCAATGACCGGGCCTCCATGATGTCGTCCCTCATCCTCTGCTGCTCCTTGGCGTAGTCCTCCCTGAAGCCCTCGGGGTCCTTCTCGAACTCCATGCGCCTCTCGATGATCTCCATCCTCCTGTCCTCCCCATGCTCGGATGCGACGTCAACGGTCAACCCGAACCTGTCAAGCAGCTGTGGCCTAAGGTCGCCCTCCTCGGGGTTCATGGTGCCCACGAGTATGAACCTGGAGGGATGAGAGTAGGATATCCCCTCCCTTTCGATGAAGTTCACACCCATTGCGGCGGCATCCAGAAGCAGGTCCACGATGTGGTCGTCCAGCAGGTTTATCTCGTCGACGTAGAGGATGTTGCCGTTCGCCTTTGCAAGGACGCCAGGCTCGAACCTCTTCTTGCCGTTCTTGATAGCATGCTCCAGGTCCAACGTCCCTGCGACACGGTCCTCCGTGGAGCTTAACGGAAGCTCCACCACCCTCATGGGGACTGTGGCCTCCGTCAGGTTGCCTGCGGACTCGTCCCTCTCTTGGCAATCGGGACATTTGTCCTTGCTCCCCCATTCGCATCCGCATGGGCAATCCATCACCACATGCCTGTCAGGCAGGAGGTCCGCAAGGGCCCTCACAGCAGTCGACTTGGCGGTTCCCTTCTCCCCCCGTATCAACACCCCTCCAATGGAAGGGCATATCGTGTTCAGAAGCAACGCCTCCTTCATGTCCTCCTGGCCCACGATGGCCGTGAAGGGGTATACCAATCTCTTGTTCATTTTCACTCCCAGTTCCATATGGGATAGTTAACATATAAATCCAACGCATGGGAAATATTCAGACAATGCCATTGGATGGGTTTTATGTTTTCAATGGATTTTTAATGATATTTATAAAAAATCAATGGATTCAATGGTAAACAAATGGGTTTTTTGATTGAATACGGCAGATATGATCCATTTAGGAATCCTGTGCCTCCCGTTTGGAGTCTTAATCCAATATTTATCAATTGACCTTGCTTCAGTACATACAAGATATGTTGTACGTCCCTCCTTATTATCTGGGGGTGGGTTGTCGACAAGGAGGAGTAGGCCACATCCCCAATATCTAGGACATGGGCATGGAAATTGTTGAATGATTGCCCATCAGTCATATGTAAGAGCTATTGTCAGGAATAGCGATTTCCATCGTCCTACCAATCCAGCATAGCATGCTACATTGCGCCAAACTTAATATAGAGAAAATCCTTACTGAAAATGAGGCATTTGGAGGTCTATACTTGGGCAGTCATTCCAATTCAAAGCACTATTATGTGAAGGTTGCTTCACAGATATTCCTTGAGCAGTATAGAAATCGCAATGGAACGGATTCCAATGGAGTGCTTTACAACAAATATCTCACTTTGCTTCATAGGGAATTGAAAGCCTATGGCAAGGATATTAAATTGCCCCATTGTTGGTATAGATGGGGAGACATTGTTGTCAGTCATTGCATCCCATTCATTCAGTGGAACCATAGTGCCCAAAATCACACGAGCGTGACATGGTATGGAGATTGCGTTAAGTATGACAACAAGGACGAGGTTGTCGTCTTGATCAAGAAGAATGCCAGCTTATTCATATCCAACCACTCTGGATCCGAAGCCCATGAGATAGCCAAGGATGAGGTATATGATGGAGCTCCCTTTAGATTTCAAAACGAGTACAGGAAGCTCAGGGAATCTTTGGATCCAACCAACAGGACCGCACAAATTGACAACTATCTGGAGTACATTGCAAATCTTTTTGAGTCATCCATGAGCACATTTCCTAGTGAGTTCAAAAAAATCAATTCCCAGAAGGAAGAGTTTATCTCTGTTTTTAATGTCATGTTGAGGGAGAAGGCCTCGTCCAAGGATATATTCGACCTTACAGAGTACTTCTGGTTCTTCTTCTGCTACCATCTCAGATTGAATAAGAAATGTCACGAAAACGTCTCAAAGGACGTTCTGAGCCACTGGGAGGAGAGTTTGCCATGGGAAACAATGAAATTTGATCACATATTGCAGAACTTCACGGATAAGTTCTACAATGGCTCCTATCGAGACGAATGCCTCGAATCCATATTGACACGAAGGGCAGAGAGAATGGAGATACTGGATCGTTTGGATTCAGACCTCTAGTGACCTGCATTCATTTTGGTGATGTTTGATGCCCGATCCATCTTTGATACTTGACACATGCGTATTCACTGACAAGAAGTTCAAGAATTGGTTGAGGCACTACAATGGTGATTTGAGAATTCCACCCGTCGTCTACATGGAAAGGTGCAGACAGATCCTAGAGCGTGGCGATTCAAAGGAGGAATTAGATGCCATGCTGAAGGGCCTTCACATTAGCGTACTCAGGTTCGACGCATACAATGCATATGCGGCCGCTCAATTAATGGTCGGCAGGAACAAATATTGTGAAAAATGCAAAAACATAGATTGGGTGGATACGATTATCGCCTCATACCTCCACACGAATGGCGATTACATCATCACGAACAACAAGAATGACTTCCCTACCTCCAACGGGTTTGAGAGTAGGGTCCTCACGACAAATGAGGCGATGAACAGAATTCTTTGAGGGGATGCATCTGCGGTCCGCTCAAACCTTCCCCTTGACCAAAAGGTAGCGACATATCAGGAAGAACGCCACCCCGAACGCGACCAGCACCCCTAGCGAGACGAAGGGGAACTCCCATCCCAGCGCCGCGGACCTTATCACGTCCGTGGAGTATGTCAATGGCATCGCCCAGACCGCATACTGCACCGGGCCTGGCAGCGACGACACCGAGAACACCGTTCCGCACAGGAACGTCATCGGTACGATTATCAGGCTGGTGAACATGGTTATGTGCGTGAGGCTGTTCGAGATCAGCCCCACCAGGACGCCAAGCAGAGAGGCGACGATACAGGAGACCACAACGCATAGCATCAAGGTCAAGTTGACCTCCATGTCGGACATCAACAGCCCTATTGCGATCAGTATCGTAGCGCCTATCATGCCCCTGACGAACCCTATGAACGCCTTCCCCAGTATCACTGCCGATGGGGATATGGGGCACAGTATCACCTCATCGAACGAGGAGTAGTACACCCTCTGCACCAGCACCTTGTTGGCTATGGACGAGAAGCAGGATGTCAGCGTGGACAGCGCTATGACCCCTGGGATCACGAACGCCACGTACGACACGCCCTCTATCTCGCTCACGTTCGGCGCCAGCCCGTACCCGAAGGACACGTAGTACAGCAGCGGGGTCACCATTATAGTTATCAATATCGAAGGCAGGTTCCGTCTGAAATAGTACAGATCGGGTCGGGCAACCCTCATCATGTCATCGAAGGTCGAGAGGATCACACCCTCACCACCTTCACGAAGTCCGCGGTGACCTTCCTCCCCGTCTTCTCCAGGAACACGTCCTCCAGGGACGTCCTCCTCAACAGGATGGAGTCATCTCCCCCGAGCTCGGACACGAAGTCCTTTGCGACGTTCCAATCCGAGAAGTACCGATACCTCCTGACGCAATCCACGTCATCGTACTCCACGGTGAACCTCCCTATTCCATCGCACAACTCGCCTGGGCTTCCCAAGGCCACCACCTTGCCGTTGTTCAATATCGAGACCCTGTCACAAAGGCCCTCCGCCTCCTCTATATAATGCGTGGTGAGGAATATCGTCGTCCCTGCCCTGTTCAGCTGCCTTATCATGTCCCATAGCATATGCCTCGACTGGGTGTCCAACCCGGCGGTTGGCTCGTCGAGGAACAGTATCTGGGGGTCGTGCATCAAGGCGCATGCGATGGCGGTCTTCCTCTGCCATCCCCCTGAGAGGTTGACCACTGTGTAGTCCATGAAGGGCACCAGCCCCAACGCCTCCGACAGGTTCCCCATCCTCTTCATCATGTCCTTCTTCGATACCTTCTGCAGGTACCCATGGCAGATTATGTTCTCCCTGACGGAGATGTCCTTGTCCAGGCTTATCATCTGCTGGACTATCCCTATCCTCCTTCTGATGTCCATGTTCCCCTTGGGGATCCTGAACCCATCGATGGATATGTCGCCTGAGGTATGGTTCAAAAGGGTGGTCAGAACACGTATGGTTGTGGTCTTCCCTGCACCGTTGGGCCCGAGGAACCCGTACACCTCGCCCTTCCTAACCCCTATGTCTATGCCATCGACGGCGGTCTTGTCGCCGAACCTCACCACCAAGCCCTCTGCTCGGATGAGCTCAATGGGCGAATCGTTCGATTCGATGGGGACTTTCCCTGATGGCTCCGACATGATAGATGTATTATCCAATGCCATAATAACGTTTGCTGTACCGAGGACGTATGTAAAATACAAACATGGTGAGCCATGCCTCTACCAGGATACACATGGATCGTAAAAGCCCATACGCAATGGGGACTACCTGATGGGTGGGCTGAAGGTCGAAAACAATATCAACGTCTCGTCACCCGTGTTCCTGATCGCATGCGTCATGCCCTGCGGGGCCTTGAAGGCCATGCCCTTCCCTATCGGCCTCCATTCGGTGTCGTCCAGGAACTCGCCCGAGCCGCTGACGACGTAGAAGAGCTCGCTGGCGTTGTCATGCACATGTGGCGCGATCTGGAATCCAGGGACTATGCTAACCTCCAGGTTGTTAAGCCTTCCATCGGTGCCATCCCCATCATAGAAATGCTTCATGAAGACCCCCTCCTGCGTTGGATGCTTAACGTATATCGAATCCGACTTCAAATTCCCTGCCAATCTGTCAGCCTCCATATCTCTAACAGGGATTCCGATATGAACCCCCACTTGCAGATGATGTTCCAATTGGATAAAAACCTTTACCAACCAAGCATGGTGTGAAAAACATCCACTTTGGGATTGCTTATTCAAAGGACGCCTGTGAGGCATCGGCATTGGGACTGCATGATGATGTTCCCTATTTGGACAATTGGAGATACGAATCGCATGGCATATCGATGAATGCCCCATTAAGACGGTAAAACATGGAAATTTATTTCTATTTCCAATGTGATGAGGCTGTGAGCCCCTTGCGGGGCCAGGTCCGTGACGTGGAGCCATACGTGCCCTTGGGCAATGTTCGGATCCGTGTTACGGGACATCTATGTCGATCGTAATAATCCACACGGATATCACGATTTGGATCCTTATGCCTCGACAGACAAAAGAGATTTCGATCGATATGATGTAAATCACCTCCTGTCGCCGAGGTCACAGCCTCCGCCGCGTCAACGGCGAGCTGTGCTCACCCCGGCGGCAGACCCCCTATTATTCATCTTATGGGATATTGACATGACATTGCATGTAGCGATCTACTGGTTTTTTTGTAAATCACACCGACATGTTTGACTGTTTCACTCAGATATTTCATAATGGTTCGACCAGTGGTTCCCAAGATCTTGTTGGAGGATGCGATGCGTTCCAACGGGCAGAATTCTTAGATTTTCCTAAATAAGGAGAATTTCCAAACCAAATTATAACGATCATGTCCATTCATGGTCCCTTTTTGGCCATAGGCTCCCAATTAGACCACACAATGCCCATAGTGGACAAAATATTCTCATAGCCATTGCGTAGATCGTTTTCTGTCGCCGAAGCCGCAGCCTCCACCACGCAAAAATGGAGTGTGATCGCCCCAACGGCAAACCAATCCATTTCTGCCATTGGCCCCATGTTGCATATGGAATGCTTTTCACAAACAATATTGGAATTTGCTCCTATGGCCCTCAAGCATCATTTAGGTCCATTTCAGATTTGCAATTCTTATTTATACTACTGTATGGATACTCCATCCATGTCCGTAACCCTGCCTGATAAAAGAGACAGAAGGATTGCGTTGGTGGTCATCGACGTTCAAAGGAAGTTCACCGGCGGATCCATAAGCGAAAGCAAGAACCTAGAGGTCATCGACACCGTGAACAAGGCCACGAGACTGTTCCATGACAACGACCGCCCGGTCATATTCGTATACTATGACGGCCCATGCGAGTGCTCATCATACGACAAGAATGACGGGGATGAGTACCTGCATGGCATAATATCCGACCCTAGGGACATAGTCGTCCACAAAGGCCATATGAACTCGTTCGTGGACACAAGGCTCGCAGACGTTGTGAAGGAATGCGGATGCGACAGCATGCTCCTTGCAGGGATGGTGACGCAGTATTGCGTGCTTGGGACGTACTTCGGTGCGTTCGAGCACAACCTAAGCCCATACCTTTTGAAGGGCGGGACCATCGCCACGGAGGAGAAGTACAACGAGGCCGCATGCGTGCTTTGCAAGACGTTCACATTGGACGACGTCAAGGAGAACGTCGAATTCATAAAGATGCCGGAATCGACCAAGATGTTTGGTTCTGAACACCTGCAATGGGAAGGTTGAAGGCCAACATCCATTGCAACGGTGAAGTGCTCACCTCATGTCGCATATGGGAATGATGCAATGGCAAGGTCTTGCAGGCCGTCCACAATATCCCACATGGATTGTCCGCATCGTTCAATCATCTTCACCAAGACCGATCAACATGAATCGACCTCTAACGCCTTTTGAATCATCCTCAGACCGCGTTTGTACTTGGAGTCCCTTGATACAGTGAGTTCCGGCATCTCCCTTTCAAGGTACTCTGTAATCTCCTTAAGGTTTGCCTTATGGGAATGATCGGATTTCAACTCAATCTCCAATTGACAGTCCCTCGCAATGTGACCATCCATGATGTAAGTGACCTTATCGAAGACCATTTCAAAACGCACGTCCCCTTTGACCAGGTTTACAGGGAGCCTGTTGTTTTCAACCGTCAACGTCCTTTTCAAAGAAGCAGGATCTATGAAATCCAAGTGTGATCCAATGAACCCCTCATTCCCATCCAATGAATCGACATCGATGTTCCTTTGAATCTCAAAGCGCTCGCTTTGCCCCATATTGGATTCCATGATCGGCTTCTTTATCGTTATCTCGCACACATCCCCCGCCCTTCGTGTTCGAAGGATGCAATCGCCACTCTCCAAGGTGCGATGGTCCGTGTCGTAGTATGTGTCCACCTGCCTTATCCCATCAAGCACATCGCATTCGTATCCCAGGTCCATTTCGATGCATGGCAGTAATGCCTCGATCTTCTTGAACACTCCCTCATCGGGGAAATGATACTTCCTCTCGACTTCGATTTGGACATCTTGATCATGCTGCATATGTCACCTCTCCTCTGAGATGAGTTCCTTCCACACATTGAACGTCACCTGTCTTCAACCCCTGCCGATATGTCTTCCCGCCCTTAAAGCATTGTACTTGATATATCTTGTATGCCTGAGTCATATATTGCCTCAAAAAACTATGGCATACCATAGGTTTTCTAAAATAAAAATTAAAAATCTAATGTATACCATAAATTTAGGTCATAACAGGGGTCCACTGTTGTGGAAAGTCCACCTTAATGTCTCAGTTCATAGATCTGTTAAGATCGGAGGGTGTTCCCGATGATAGGATATTCCGATTCAATCTCGAAGACCCGGAGTTCTTCAATGTAAGAACTGCCGATGACCTGGCCATCCATGTGTTCCCCAGGTTCCCAAGGACGCCAGGGCCTATGTCTTCTTCGATGAGGTCCAAAGAGCGGATGGATGGGAACGAGTCGTCAACTCGCTCATGTCTGGAACCGATGCTGACCTGTACATCACAGGCAGCGATGCGCATATGCTATCGTCCGAACTCTCCACATTCCTTACAGGGAGGCATGTCAACATAGACATGCTCCTCCTCTCGTTCAAGGAATGGAAGGAACTTAGGGGGAGGTAATGGACGATGCCGCCGCATTCCGCAAATACATGACATATGGAGGCTTTCCTGCTATCGACCCTCCATGGGGGATGAATCGGTCAAGACCGCTTTGCACGACCTTTACGCATCGGTTGTGAAATGGGATGTGGCATCACATGGGCAAATACGCAACATGGAGGAGTTGGACAGGCTCATGGCCTACCTCATGCATAACATAGGGAGCCCGATGTCCATGCATAACATGGCCAATGGCATGGGTGCCAATCGAGAGCTGGTGGATAGGCACATCAATCTGATGAGGGAGGCGTTCATATTGTATCGCGCAGACCGATATGACGTGCCATCATCCTCTTTGAACCCGTCGCCGAAGTACTATGTCGTGGACCCAGGCCTGAGGGATATGGCGATATGGCTCACACAGAGGGGCCCTAGAAGGATGCTTGAGAACATAGTCTATCTTGAATTGCTGAGGCGTGGAAGGGTCGTGCAGGTAGGCAAATATGGCGCGAAGGAGATATATTTCATCGCAACGTCCAACATAGATGGGCGGGAGTACTATCAGGTATGCCTTTCAATGACGAATGAGGCTACGACAAGAAGGAGTTGAGCATCCTATGATCAATAAGGGCCATTTCCCAAGGTCGTCCTGACGCTTGACCCGGTGGTAAGGCACGTCACCGATGATGGGATCACGGTGAGGCACATCATAGGCTGACTGTTATGTAGACGATACTCTAAAATGAAAAAATTGATAAATGGTTTAAGGCCATAGGTCGACCCTGTTGAGTTCAAACCATTTCAGTTCTTTATTGCGACCCCGATGCCTCCCACCGTCAGAAGCGCACCAGACACCACGGCGAGGTATGTTCCGACATCCACGTAGTCCATGAAGCTTATGGTCTCGTTGAAGAACGGGATTGTGTAGGAATATGTCATGAACATTATCGTTGCAACCAATATCGCCAATCCGGAAACTACCATCATAGCTGCACCGGACTTCCCCCTCTTCAGGAAGGATACAACCGCGCCAAGCAATCCGATCACAGCAAAGATGGGAACCACCATTGGCAGGTATGCGACATATGTGTCCTTATCAAATCCATTCAGGTGATCTAGAGCCCCATCTATGAAATCCCAACCTGTGAAGCCATAGCCATAAAAGACAATCCAATCCAGCACTATGCTTACAAGCCCCAATATTGCGCCAACTGCGGCCACTGCGGACAACGCAATGACTATCGCTTTACTATCAGCCATCTATTTTCTCCTATCCCTGCAATGTTTGCACAGACAAACATGTATCCAACTGGTTGGTATTTAATGGTTTTTCCCTTATGGAACAGATGCCAACACAGACTGAATATGCATTTGTCGCATGGGGCCGAATAGTCCATCCTTCATGTCATAGGCATACGTGCAAAGCCTACGTTTGATCAAACACCATTGGAAAAGGACTCAGGTGAGGTTTGATTGTGAAGGGTCCCCACTTGCCCTGGAACTGTTGCTGAGGGCACGTCTATCCACCATTTCTGCCCAAATCCCTTACAATCGATAGTGCCATTGGTTTTTGATTGGATGTATAACCCAATAACAATATATAATAGCCAGACATTAATTGGATAGTATAGCCATAACGGAGACCATCCCCATGATGTCAAGGAAAAAACACCAGGCGAAATCAGAATCACAGAGTCGGTTGGCCCTCCCAAGGATGAATGAAGGCCAAACGAAGGACGAAACGGTTGGCAGAGGCCCCAATAGCATGGGGCCTGACGCCATGAGGCCTGGGATGGGCGGATACAAGAGAAGGAACCTGAAGGGAAGGCTCCTCCTGATAATCGCATTTGGAATCCTTGGGATCATACTCCTGTTCCTTTTCTCCTTAACATTGGGCGTCTACCCGATATCATTCTCAGATGCGGTGCATAGCATATGGAACATAATCGTACATTTAGGCCCATCGGACAATATCATGGATGAGAAGGTGATCTTCCATCTTAGGATGTCCCGCTCCATTGCGGTGCTGTGCGTAGGCGCAGGGTTGGCGGCCGCAGGCGCGGCCATGCAAGCGCTGATCAGGAACCCGCTGGTGGACCCGTACATAACCGGGGTCTCCTCTGGCGCATCGTTCATGGTGGTGCTGACCATAATGACGGGGTTCNCCATCGGGGCCACGACGCTGTCCATCCCGCTTGCAGCGATAATAGGGGCCATCATAGCCTTCAGCGTGACGATGCTCGTGGCCGAGGCTGCCGGGGGGAGGGCTATGAGCTATGTCCTATCAGGGGTCATAATATCCACCGGCCTTTCAGCGGCCATAACCCTTCTGATATACTTCAACGTAAGGGACTACCCCATGATAATGAAATGGATGTTCGGATCGTTTGCAGACATGCCTTGGGAGAGCACCTTGATGATAATGGCAGGGACGACCATCCCCATAATCATAACCATGCTATATGCGAAGAAGCTGAACATAATGCTCCTTGGCGAGGAGCAGGCGAAGTACCTTGGCGTGGATGTTGGCGCCCTGAAGCGAGGGATGCTCGTCCTTGTTGCCGTGCTTGCGGCATTCTGCGTCGCATTCTGCGGCGTGATAGGGTTCATCGGACTGATCATACCCCATGTGTGCAGGATGATTATCGGAGGGGACCATAGGCTGCTCATACCCTCATCGGCGATCGTGGGGGCTCTGGTGCTACTCATGGCGGAC
>JGI996J12353_1000367_pt1 | contig 11458 bp, 8 predicted proteins | sample IntmicLarv5ML5BL_FD_12353 | JGI IMG/M metagenome (IMG submission 12353) | reverse complement strand
AGATAGTATGGAAGAATCAATATCAAATAAAATTTCGACATTATCCTCATAACGACCTTTAAAAAGTGATAGATAGTGTTCACAAAAGGCGAGGTCTTCCTGAAGCGTTACTACATTTTTAGAACCAATGAAACTGCGGAAAATAGCAGATAAATCAACAATCATGTCAGCAGTTTCTGTGTCATTGTTTTCATATGCTTTGCTACGCAGCATTTCTAATGAGTTATATAAAAAATGAGGATTAATTTTTGCCTGTAATTCCGATAATTCGGCTTCTTTTTTCTTAAGCTCATGATAGTAGGCACGTTTAATATTTTCATCAAGAGAATTAGCCATGCAATTGATGGAATCTGCAATTTCTGAAAACTCATCAACAGTTCCATCCATTTTGATGCGGTAATCCAATCGATTCATGCTTAATATATGTAGTCCATCTTTTATCAGCATTAATTTTTCAACGATGTAACAATTGAGAAAATGATAAAGAAGAGCAAATATGCAAATAAACATGCATAGTCCTGTTATAATTATTAAGGTATTGCCGTGAGAAATAAGAAAAATATGTAACCAGGGAGCCCTATATAATATAGCAAAATTTTTAGCATGATTTTGGTAAGTTCCGGCATAATAGGACTTTGAGCTAAAGGAATTATTTATGCCGGAAGTAGTATCCATTAACTCAGGAGCGATGTCATGTGTATAACGGTTAGAGGAGTCATAGATAAGTCCATTAGTACAGGCAATATAGAAATCAGCAAAATAAGTATCCTTTTTGAGTTGATTGTAATATTGTTCAAATGAAGAGCTGCGAAATCCAATTAAAATTTTACCCGAACCCATTCCAAGAGGGATACCGCCACTAATGGCAAACGTTTGAAAAGTAGTATCACCGTTAGATAATAGCTCGGTCCGATATAACTGGATGGTACTCTTCTGATTCCTTAATTCCTTCAGATAGGGAAAATCAGAAGGAATGGCAGAAATGGAATTGCTGCCTTCATAATACATATAATTAACCTTGGAGTCAGGTGCATAAAGGGCAATCCACTGGACGGCAGTATTACGATGCATCATTTGGGAAAGTGCTTTCATCAAATTGATTTTTTCCAAAGGAGTAATATTTTCATGGGCCGTATCTGAAAAGTAATCTTTCACTGCTGTATATGTCGTATCTTTTGTTTCAAAAATAGGCATATATATTTTCCATAAATCTTCTGTAATATAGTGAAATTCTTGAACCATTACACTGAGTGTATTTTCCATATCATTTAGTAGTGAATTCTTCTTTTGTTCATAGGAAAAATAGCATGCCAGAATACAGATGATTGTTAAAATTAATAAAAAAATAGCAGATATAAAGGTTAATAATTTTCGTATAGTAAAATGAGGAAGTAAGTTCTTTTTCATTTACAGTCTCCTTCTTGGAAGATATTTGAAAATGCTCTAAGAGAATGGATTCTCACGATGAGCAAGCATTCGGTATTTTGTAGGTGACAATCCATTTAATTTTTTAAAACATTGTACATAATAGCTAGAAGAACAAAAGCCAACCTTAAGGGCGATATCATTTACTTTAAGATTAGTATTCTCAAGCATTATTTTAGAGGTATTGACACGATATTGAACTAAAAACTCATTAAAAAAGCAACCAGTTTCTTCTTTAAACAAATAGCCTAAGTAGGATGCACTGACAGAATTCTGAGAACAGAATTCACGAATTGATACACCTTTAGAGTAGTTATCAATTATATAACGATAAAAGAGTCTCAAAATAGGACTTAGCCGCTCATATTTTTCTAGATATAACAGGTGTCCATGCTCTAATTGTTGCAGAAAGGAAACATAAAGTTGTTCTTTGGTAATAGTACTTATAAAGGTGGTTCTGTAATTGAAAATTTGTTGATTTATTTCAGTGGACATAAGTAAGCTGCGATTCAGACCGTGAATGATAGCAATACATTCACGGATAATTAGATCATTAGCAAAGTTTGCCTCAATACTATCTTCTTGGACGATAAGGTTAAAAATACTATGGGCTTCACGCTCGCGGATACGACCATCAGGAGCAGTAATCAATGCACTGAGAGCGGTCAATCCAGGGGTTGGAAGTGCAGCAGCAGTTGCAGATTGTGAAGTAAGTATAGGACTGCTTTCGTATAAACTATTAATGGATAATAAATCAAGGGCAACATGGTAGCTGTTTGATACCAAACGACTATTGTTTACAACAGGACCAATAGCAAGAACAAATTTACCAGTATATTCAGGCAGATTCAGTTGCCTGGAAAAAAGAGCAGAGATAGTATCAATATCAATAAGGCGACCTGATAATATAATAATAAACTGCCCATTTTCATTACGAAAGGAATGAGTATCACAGCCTGCTTGAAGTTCTTTCAAGCAAGGAGCAGAAAATCGGGAAAAGGAATCTTTAACTTCCTTTTTTTGTATACAAATAACAGCATAATTAGAAGCATAAAAATTAATATTTAGCAATGTGGCACGCTCATGTAATTCTTCAGAATCAATATCTCCAGTAACCCACCGAATCAATATATTATTACGAAAGAGTAAATCAGAGATTCCTTTCTTAGATTTTATGTTTTCAATTGCTTTTTTTATGGTTGCTTCTAATTCAGATAATTGCAGCGGCTTCAAAATGTAGTTTTCAACACCAATTATAATGGCCTCTTTGGCGTACTCAAAATCACTGTAGGCAGATAGCAGAACCAAATGAGTATTAGATGAAATAGTGCGAACCTCTCTTAGAAGTTCAATGCCTCCAAGGCGAGGCATGCGTATGTCAGTAATCAATAGATGGATTGTATGCTGTTCCACAATCTCCAAAGCCTGATAGCCGTCAGTGGCTGTATATATTTGACTGATGCCATATTCATTCCAGGGAATAGACTGTATGAGAGAGTCAAGGATGTGAGTTTCATCATCTACCAGTAAAACAGAATGCATAAATAAGTACCTCCGTTGATTTATAAAAAACAAATAAAGTGATATATAATGTCTAAAAAAATATAGCCTTATTAATATAAATATAGTGGAAAAAGTCCAATAAATCAATCGAAAACAAAAAGATATTTATAATTAATGACATAATCGTGACTTTATGATATGGAAGAGTGTATGTTTATCTGGTTATAATATATTCAGATTTAGAAAATCCATATGGATATTATAAATCAAGAAATGGAGGGATTAGTAATGAGTAAGTGGAAGTGGCGTGATTTTAAGTTGTTTCTATTCATATTGCCGGGAATTTTATTTATACTGCTATTTAAGTATTTTCCATTATGGGGTTGGTCTTACGCTTTTTTCCAGTATAGGCCGGGAAAAAGTCTGGCGGATAGTGTATTTGTAGGTTGGGATAATTTTACTACCTTATTTAGAAATCCTGTTATGTTGAATAATTTAATAAGAGTGTTGAGAAATACATTTGGAATACACCTATTAGGTTATTTATTTTCACCATTGCCAATGTTATTTGCGATTACTTTAACAGAAATGAAATCAAAAAGATTTCAGAAAATAACACAGACTTTAACTACGCTGCCACATTTTGTAAGCTGGGTTATTATGTTTTCACTGGCATTTAATATGTTTTCCACAACTGGTTTTGTAAATACTATGTTAATGGAATGGGGACTGATAGAACAACCAATTAATATCTTGACAAGTAATAAAAATGTGTGGTTGGTTCAGGTGTTATTGCAGCAATGGAAAGCTCTTGGCTGGAGTGCGATTGTATATTTTGCAGCAATTGCAGGAATAGATCAGCAGCTATATGAAGCGGCTATGGTGGATGGTGCTGGAAAATTTCGCAGAATGTGGAGTATTACAATTCCTCATTTGATGCCCACCTATTTTGTGCTAATGGTTATTAGTATTGGTAACTTTTTAAATTCGGGTATAGATCAGTATCTTGCATTTGGAAATGCTCTAAATAAAGAGTTTATAGAAGTATTGGATTTGTATGTATATAATATCGGTATTGGCAGTGGGCAGATATCCTTTAGTGTTGCGGTAGGTATTATGAAATCGGCAGTTGCATTAATATTATTTACGTCGTCTAATATGGTGTCTAAAAAAGTAAGAGGCGAAAGTATTTTTTAGGGAGGAAAGTGAAAAATGAGTCAAAGAAAAGCGACCAAAAAGACTGTTAAGATGTCAAGAACAGATAAATTGTATCAATTCATAGGATATATAGTTTTTGCATTATTGATTTTAATCTGTGCCTTTCCTTTTTATTATCTACTTATTAGTACCATAAGTAATAATCAATTGGTGGAGCTTGGAAGAATATATTTTTTACCCAAAGGTATTCATTTTCAAAATTATGTAAAGATATTACGTTTGGATAATATCTTAAGTTCTGCATTTATTACGTTATCACGTACAATGCTAGGTACTTTGTTTACAATATTAGTGACCTCATATATGGCATATTTTTTTACCAAACAAAATATGTGGGGACGTAAATTTTGGTATCGATTGGTTGTTATTACAATGTATTTTTCGGCTGGTATGATACCTGATTATCTGAATCTTAGACAGCTTGGATTATTAAATTCATTCGCAGTATATATTGTTCCAGGAGCCATTTCTGTCTACAATATGATACTAGTAAAAACATCAATTGAAGCTCTTCCAGCATCACTGGAAGAATCAGCACTACTTGATGGAGCAGGGTATTTTACTTGTTTTGGGAGAATTATTTTACCGTTGCAAAAACCTATTTTAGCAACAATTGGTTTATTTACAGCAGTATGGCATTGGAATGATTTTTTTACCACAAAGCTCTATATAACGAACACAAGGCTGTATACACTGCAGTTTCGGCTTTATGAGCTACTCAGTCAGGTAACCTCAGCAGCAACTCAGATTGATATTGCTTCAATTGATCAGCTTGATGCAGCGGCAACGGCCATCACACCAACGGCAATTCGCTTAACACTAACGGCCGTGGTGGTACTTCCGATTATGTGTGTTTATCCATTTATACAGAAATATTATGTAAAGGGAATTATGATAGGAGCTGTAAAAGGGTAAGAACATCCAGAAAAACTGGGAAGGAGGAAGAAATATATAGTTTGATTAGGTAATAAAGAAAGTAAAAAAAGAAGAGTGCATTTATAAGAATGCAGGAATGGAGAGTGTTTATGAAGAAGAAAATAGTATCAATTTTACTGATGTGCACTATGGTGCTGGGGCTTATAGCTTGTAGCAGTACCCCAAAAGGTGAAGATACAGATTCGCCAGAGATACAGTCAGAAGGAAAAGAAACATCAAACGCTGCTGAAGGAACAAAAGAAGAGGTGAAAGATGTATCATCCATTACCTTTTATCCAGCAAATGCCAATTTAACCAGTGGTATAGTAGGTGGCTGGAGAGGAGATTATCTTAAAGATGAATTTGCTCTTTCTGTGGAAGTATGGGCTTATTCTGATGATAAGACAAATGCGATTTTAGCAAGTGGTGATTTACCAGATGTCATGTATGTTCCGGTTGACAGTTTAGGAATATTAATTGACAGTGGTATGATTTTAAATCTGGACACATATATAGATGAAGTGCCAACTATAGCAAATAGTGAGGATATGCAAACTGCTCTTAACTATGTGCGTGAATATGAAAGTAATGGAACTGGTTCTATTTATGGAATTCCAAGTAATGTAGGACCAGGGCAATTAAAGACAGATACAGATAGATTTACATTAAGATTGAACTGGGAATTATATGAGGAAATTGGAACACCAGAGTTTAGTAACTTAGAAGAATTAATCCCGATATTGAAACAAATGCAGGAAAAAGAGCCGGTAAGTGATGTGGGTGTAAACATGTATGCGATGAATATGTTTTCTGATTTTGATACCTCATATTTTTATAACATGTTTAGCATTTATAACATCTTTGGTTACTCATGTGATAATCTGGCATATCTACTTGAAACAGATATGGTTAATGCAGAATATTATTCTATATTAGAAGAGGATAGTTTGTATAAAGAAGGCTTGAAGTTTATGAATGAGCTTTATCGTGAGGGGTTATTGGATCCTGATTCTATCTCATATACTCGTTCACAGACACAGGCGATTGTACATCAGCAGGGCTCTGCACTTGCAGGCTGGCCGGCTTCTCCAGGATGGACACCAAAATATTATCAGTACTATTTAGATGGACAAGAAATTTATTATAATACAACAAAAAGCTTTGGTGAAAGTTATTATCTAGTAGTAAATGCAAGAACAGAAAATATAGAGGGCAGTATGCAATTTTTGGAAATGATGGCCGACCCTGATGCAATGATGTATATGCGTTGTGGTCCAGAAGGAGAAACCTGGTATCGTGATGATAAGGGTGATTTTAGAGTTACCCCAGAATATATTGCGGCTGCAATCAGCGGAGAAACATTCCATTTTTCAAATGGGGAAGAATATGTTTTATGGAATACACCATTTTTATTAGGTGTAGGCTCTATTATATCTGGTACACAAGATGGGCAGACTTTAACAACGATACAAAATACATGGCCGGATTATGCGGAGGCAACTGAAAATAATGAAGTTTTTGAACAATGGAAAGCAAACACAGGCTATGATACTTGGGTAGAATTGTTAGAGGATAAGGATGCATTACATCGAGATAGCGAACTTGCAGATGTCGTTACTTTTGCAAAAAGACCTGATGATAGTATGCAGCTTATGGTTGATACGATTAAAGATACTGTAGTAACAGCAAGCTGGCAGATGGTTTATGCAGAAAGTGAAGAACAATTTGAAAGCTATTGGAATGACATGGTAGATAATTGTAATGCCTTAGGAGCTGATGGGATCATGGAATGGAGACTTGCAGAGCTAGAGGTAGCAAAGGGAATTAAAGATGTTTTGGTAAGATAGAGAAAACATTAATAGTTTTGTAAAAAAGCGTATAAAAATGATGCTAAAAGAAATTTTATTTTAAAAAGCGGAGAAGTACTGAAAATCCATTTGGAAGAGGATGGTCAGTACTTTTCTGCTTTCTTCTGTATGGTGATTATAATGTACCCTATAGGTTGGACAGTTATAGTTTTGAAACTTCTACAAATAGCCATCATATAGATATGTTTACCAGAGTTTTTCACATTAGGAATAGAGATATATACTAGAGCAGAAAGCTATAATGAGGCAGATTGTAGATATCAAATATGGATTCAACCATACGTTGCTAAATTTGATAAGAACAAAATAATAGAACTTATTAAAAAAGTATATAAGAATACTCAGTGTTATGGGAGAGGAAGGGCGAAGCAAGACCATCAAGAAGTATATGAAGTATACGAAAAATTAGTGGATGATGAAACAGATAAAGATAATTTAAAAGAAGAATTGAGATTATTTTTACAATAGAAGAATTATGAGACTTAAAGACGACATCAGGGTTCGTGATTTATATATAATTCTTTTACTACAATTTGAGAAGAAAGTATGAAAGAATAAACAAGAGGAGTAATTCAAGGGTATTAATGAGGAAGAGTAGCATTTCCCTTAAATTGATTTTATAACCAATGAACAGCTAAAAGGAGAGGTTAAAACACCTTGTAACTAGAAAAAATGAAGAAGGATGCTTTAGCATTTATAATAGAGCATAATAGAGTGAATAAAGGGATTAGTTAAGAATGGGAGTGATGAGAGAAGACAGAGATATCGCATCTCCTAAGGCAGGTGTCGGACGTTCAAATCGTCTCATGGACGCCAAAAATTCCGCCAAAACCTTTAAATATAAGGGTTTTGGCGTTTCTTATTTTTAAGAGTTGTGGAAAGTTGTAACATATATAAAACAATAAAAAGTGTTCATTGACAACTCAGTAGAATATTTTATCGGCTAATATATTTTAAAGAAAGAATTGTTATTACTTGGTGTTGTTTTTTGTATAAACTTTTCATTCAAAATAACTCTTTCTTTGTTGCATGATTGGATATATGATATAATACAGTTATACATTATCGCAGCATATCACAGAGGATTACATAAATGAAATTAAAGAATACCCTTTTTGCCCATGAAATTCAGGCAGTAGAGAAACTTGAAAAATTTAAAGTTGGAGCGTTATTCATGGAACAAGGAACCGGAAAAACAATAACCGCTCTTGAGCTTTGTCGGAAAAAGTTAATGAAAAAGATAATAAATAAAATAATTTGGCTATGTCCTTGTCCGGCCAAAGAAACAGTAAAGGAAGAGTTGATCAAGCAAGCACCGAGAGAAATGCTCGAATGTATTACGATTTGCGGTATTGAAACACTGTCTACCAGTGTTAAGGCAAATGCGTATCTACGAGAGCTTGTCAAAAAAAATAACTGTGCGATTGTAATTGATGAGAGCTTAATGATTAAAAATTATTTTACAAAAAGAACCGAGAATGTCATTGCGGTGGCGGAGAAATGCAAGTATAAGCTGATATTAAATGGAACGCCAATTTCAAAAGATGAGCGAGATTTATTTGCTCAATTTTATGCTTTGGATTGGCGAATATTAGGGTATAAATCATATTGGTCATTTTCAACAAATCACATGGCGTATTATGATACAGAATATAGTAGAGTGGCAAAGATAGTGAATACAGAGTATCTGGCGAAAAGAGTTGAGCCATATACATTTAAAATAACGAAGAAAGAATGCTTTGATTTACCATCAAAAAACGCAATAACAAAATGGTTCTATCTAACAGAAGAGCAAGAAGTTCATTATTTTGCCATTGCGAATCAATTATTTTTTGCAATAAATGAGCATCGACCAGAAACAATATATCAATTTTTATCAGCCTTGCAGGCAATATTAAGCGGCAGAAGAGTACTCATTCATAAGGAAAAAGGCAGAAGATTGTACTATACAACAGAGCCATTTTTTGAAAATTTTAAGGATAATCCAAGGTGGATTAAATTTCATGAGGTGGCTGATGATAGTGAAAAAACAGTTGTTTTTTGCCGCTATACACATGAAATTGATATGTTGGTTGAAACTTTAAATGAAATCTATGGAAGCGGTAGTGCGGTGCGTTATGATGGGAAGATTAGTAACAAACAGAGGTTGAAAAACAGACAAAAGTTTATGGAGGAGGCGACATTTTTTATTGCTAATCCAAAGTGTGCAGGATATAGCTTAAATTTGCAATTCTGCAGCCGAATTATTTATTTTTCACTTGATTGGGATTTGGGTCCCAGATTACAAAGCGAAGATAGAATATATAGATGGGGACAAGTGAAAGAAGTTCAGATAATTGATATTTGTGCGATAGATACTTTGGATGAACGAATTAAAAATTGCTTGGAACGCAAAGAAACGTTATTGGAATGGCTTAAAAAAGAAATTGGAACAGACAATCGGGGAAAAAGTTTGATAATAAAAAAAGCGGAAAAGAGAGCAAAAGAGCAATTTCCAATTTTTGATTGTATAGATTTAATGGAGAATAATAATGCCAAAAAAATATAAAGAAGAAAATGTTTATGTAGCAACAATGCAAAGATATGAAATGATATTCAAAGAATTCAATCATATTTATTTATCAATTAGCGGTGGAAAAGACAGCTCGCTAATGCTTCAGCTTATGGCGAAAAAGGCAAGAGAACTGAACAAGAAATTTTCGATCTTATTTATTGATTTGGAAGCACAATATAATGCGACGATAAAACATGTAGAACAACTGATTGCATCGGTAGAGGATGTCACAGATAAGGTGTATTGGGTTGCACTGCCTCTATCACTGCGAAATGCAGTATCCATAATACAGCCGAAGTGGATATGTTGGGATGAGAAAGATAAGGAAAAATGGGTTCGTGAGATGCCGCAAAATAAATATGTCATAAATATAGAGAATATTTCTACGGAGTGGAATTGGTTTCACAGGGGAATGGAATTTGAAGAATTTATTTTGCAATTTGCAAAATGGTTTGCGCAATCGAAAGGCGAACGAGTGGCAACAGGAATTGGAATTAGAGCGAATGAAAGTTTTAATCGTTTTAAAACAATCATTAGCAAAACAAAAGAAAAGTATCAAGAGTATGCATGGACAACGAAAGTTAGGTTCACAGATAAGAAGTTGAAGGCATATAATTTTTATCCCTTATATGATTGGTTGACTGAAGATGTTTGGATAGCGGTATCAAAAGAAGATTTATTATTTAATGAAATATATGAATTGATGTATAAGAATGGGCTGTCAATTCATGAACAACGTTTGTGTCAGCCTTATGGCGATGATCAAAGAGATGGAATTGATCAATTTAGAACCTTGGAACCAGAGACGTGGGAAAGAGTGCTAAATCGGGTACATGGTGTAAATTTTGGAAATATCTATGCGAGAACAAGTTTGTTGGGGAATATGAGAAGTGAAAAACCAACAGAGATATCTTGGGAACAATATTCTATCTTTTTGTTAGAGAGTATTGGCATATATGCTCCAGAATTAAGAGATCATTATTATCAGAAAATCAATAAATTTTTTAAATGGCATGAGAAACATCAGAGTATATCAATAAAAGATATTCCAGATGAAGCGGATTTGAAAATGGAAAGTGCGAAAAAAACAGCTTCTTGGAGACGAATCGCGCGGGCGATTGAAAAAAATGATTTTTGGATGAAGAGATTGTCATTTTCACAGACTAAGAAAGATGTGGAACGCTTGTTTGAATTAAAAAAGAAATATGCGAATATCATAAGAGGAAAAGATACTGATGACAAAGATTTGGCAAAAGTAGCGAAGGAGTTGAATAAAAATGATTAGGGGATATTCAGAAAAGTACAATAGAAAAGAATTTTATGGCCTGATGGGACAGTTTTTTGCAGAGCCATATTATAAACGAGCGATGCCTTATCTAAGGAACAAAGACACCTACCAGTGGCTTGTTAAAACTGTAAATAAACAAGTTGTGGCTTTTACGGCATATGAAGTATTACCAACGAAAATAAATTTTGCAGTTGATTTTTATCAAAATAATATTAATGATTTAAAAGAACTGGTTGAATTGAAGATGAAACAATTAGAAGATGAGAAAAAGAGGATAGAAACAGCTACCGCAGATGAAGAGATTTATAAATTACTGAGAGATATTGGATTTGTAGAGGTGAAGTCAACGGTCAACTACAAATACTTGATTTTAGATAAGTGGGGGGTGGAAAAATGATCAAACAACAACTGGCAGAATTGATTGAAATGTTGAAACAGTTGGAGCCTGCAGAGAAGATTGAGGCAATAAATGAGTGTAAAATTGAACTTCATAAAATTAGTCCATTCAAAAAAGAACCAGTGGATTGTATTCTTTGGATAAAGAATGCGAAAGTAAAGGCAAATGAATATAATCCGAATATCGTTGCTTCGCCAGAAATGAAATTATTGTATACATCAATAAAATTAGATGGCTATACGCAACCCATCGTTACCTATATTTTGCAAAATGGAGATAGAGAAATCGTG
>JGI996J12353_1000366_pt1 | contig 11476 bp, 8 predicted proteins | sample IntmicLarv5ML5BL_FD_12353 | JGI IMG/M metagenome (IMG submission 12353) | reverse complement strand
CAAGGGAAGGGATTTGAACCCTTGTATCACTAAGAACAGGATCCTAAGTCCTGCGCCGTTTCCAGGCTTGGCTACCCCTGCGTAACAACCCCACTATTCTTTTCGTTCATATTATTTGTGTAAATGTCGATGTAAATGTCGATGTAAATGTCGATGTAAATGTCAGTGTAATAAGCAAACTCAAGTAATATTTCTTCATGGTATATTCAAGAATAACATACCCTTCCGACGAAATCAATTAAACAGAGAACGAACATCTCCGTCATATCAAGGTGTCCTGATGAGCAATATTTTGGAAAAGAACGGAAGAGGATTACTGCTGGGAAATGAAGCAATAGTCAGAGGTCTTTTGGAAGCCGGAGTTAAATTCGCATCCACTTACCCCGGTACTCCTTCGTCCGAGATAGGAAACATACTAGAAGAGATCTCCGAAGAAGCGGGAATGTACTTTGAATTCTCCGCAAATGAAAAGATAGCACTGGAGGTTTCCGCCGCAGCCGCATCTTCCGGCGTTAGATCGTTCGCGTTCATGAAACATGTCGGACTAAATGTTGCGGCCGATCCGTTGATGACCTTAGCCTATTCCGGTGTGGTCGGCGGGATGCTCGTGCTCAGTGCAGACGATCCGTCAGTACACAGTTCCCAGAACGAACAGGACAACAGATATTTTGCAACGATCTCCTTGCTTCCGATGATGGAACCTTCAACGCCTGAAGAGGCCAAGAACATGATCAGGGATGCCTACGAAGTATCAGAGTCTCTGGGCCTTCCCTTGATATACAGAACAACGACCCGAGTGAATCATGCGAGATCAATAGTAGAATACGGTCAAATGATAGATACACCGGCAAAAGGTCACTTTGTAAAGAATGATAAAAGATTTGTCAACATCCCTGCGTTCGCCAAGATGAACAGGGTCAGACTTCTGGAACTTAACGAAAAAGCAAAGGAACTGTCCGAGAATTCCCCCCTCAACTTCGAAGAGGGCAGCGGAGATGTCGGCGTGATAACTTCAGGTGTGGGTTACACCTATGTCAAGGAATTCATTTCCGGCGTATCCATTTTGAAGCTTGGATTCACAAATCCTTTGCCGGAGAAGAAGATTGTCGAATTCCTGAAGAACAAGAAATTCGTGATGATCGTTGAAGAACTGGAACCGTTCGTTGAAGATCAGGTTCTTCGTCTTTGTGCCCAGAACTATCTAACAACCCCGATATACGGAAAACGTTCTGGTCATCTGCCGAGAGAATGGGAATATTCTCCCGATACGATAAAAAAGCTCAAAGATCTGGTGAATGTATCAGATATGCCGGATCCCCTTCCGGGAGTTACTGTAAAACTACCCAACAGACCTCCCACGCTCTGTACAGGATGTCCTCACAGAGGCATGTTCGCAGCTACAAAGAAAGCTGTGGGAAAAAGAGAAGTGGTGTATTGTTCGGATATCGGTTGTTACACTCTTGGTGTTCAGCCTCCTTTCCACGCCGCAGATTTCATTATATGCATGGGGGGAGGCGCTGGTGCCGCAGGAGGATTTGACCAATCCACCGATCAAAAAGCGATAGCGTTCATTGGAGATTCTACATTCTTCCATTCGGGGATCGCACCTCTTACATCCGCCCTTTTCAACGATCATAAGATCGTGATGGTCATATTGGACAACAGAACCACGGCAATGACCGGTCACCAACCCAATCCGGGAACAGGAAGGGATTACGGCAACATCAAAACAGATCCTATAGACATCGAGAACGTAGTGAAAGGTCTGGGCATCAAATACGTCAGATCCATCGATCCCTACGATGTCAGAGCCGCTGAAAAGGTAATGAGAGATGCTTTGGACTTTGACGGCGTCGCCGTTGTGATATCCAAATGCCCCTGTCCCCTAGAACTCAGAAAGCGCAAGATGCTTCTTCCGAAGCTTTGTGTGGTAGATCAGAACAAGTGTATCAAGTGTCATATCTGTCTTCAGACCATCGCGTGTCCCTCTCTCCAGAAGAAAGGTGATGCGGTGATCGTTGACGAGACACAATGCATCGGGTGCGGAATGTGTGCGAATGTCTGCCCTAAACATGCCATAGAGGTGAAGAAATGAAGTATACCGTTCAGATCGTAGGGGTCGGCGGACAGGGGGTCTTGCTGGCATCGATGGTCCTCGGAACCGCTGCGATGAAAGCAGGTCACAAAGTATCCATGAGCGAGGTCCACGGCATGGCACAGAGGGGAGGAAGCGTGATCTCCACACTTCGTTTCGGTGATGACATCATCAGCCCTCTGGAATCTACAGGAGGCGCGGATATTATCATGGGATTCGAACCCGTGGAAACATGCAGGAACATCATGCTCGGAAATAAGGATACGATCATACTGATGAATCTGGATCCGATCTATCCTTCGATGGTTGCTGCAGGCTTTGAGGAATATCCCAAAATAGATGATCTTGTGGATTCGATCGCCTCTATGTCAAAGAATCTCAAGACGATAGATGCCACAAAGATCGCAGTGTCCGCGGGAAAGGCCGTTGCAGCAAATGCAGTTATGATCGGCGCGGTTGCCGCCGCAGAAGGATTCCCTCTTTCAAGGGATCTTCTCAAAGAGATCCTTCTCGAAATTGTTCCGGAGAAATTCAAAGAACTAAACTCGAAAGCTTTTGATCTGGGTTATGAATCAATGAAGTGAAAAAAAGCACAAACCTCTAACAAGAAAAACCATCATTCGACAGTTGTTTTTCTTGTAAAACACATTATTTTTGTTTCATTTTTTCAACTTATAATCTTGATATTTCTTCCTTGCGGAATCTATTTTTCAAATTCACTAGATGTTCACAGTAAATTTTTGGCCGAATCAGGAAGTTAGAACTAACCTAACATCATTTTAGAAGATTAATTAAGCCATTATTGAATTACTTATTTCGGGCATATCCGAAAGACTAATAGAATTATATCTAATGTTTCGGATATATCCTACATGATTAAACAGAACATAGCCCGTCCGCGTTATGATTCTCACATAGTTCCCTTCAAAGGTAATAGGAACGCGAAAGTGTTGGTCGGAATAAGAAGAGGCGGAAAATCCACTCTTTTGGAGATGATCGCAGACAAAATGGATGATGATCACAACAAGATCGCGTTCAATATGGAAGAATGGGCAAACAGACCGTATCGTGATCCTGATAAACTCTATGCAAAGATAATGGAATCACTAGTCGAAAACAAACACAACTACCTGTTCATTGATGAAGTACAGGATATCCGTGAATGGGAGTCTGTTGTCAGATCACTTGTCGCTGAAGACCGTTGCGACATATACCTTACAGGTTCGAATTCGCGTCTGCTTTCAGGTGAATTCGCTACATACCTCAGCGGAAGACTGAACACTTTGAATGTGTTTACACTCACTTTATCGGAATGCGTGGATTTCGAAAAGACCTACAGAGGAGAAAAAACCTCTGCAGAGGTCTTCTCCAAGTTCCTGCGTTTAGGAGGATTTCCTAATATTTGGCGCAACGAATATCATGAATCACAGGCATATTCAGAGATATCTGACATAACCGATGCAATAATAAAGAAAAATATCGCCGACAGACACAGTATACGGAAAACAGATGTTCTTGATAGAATACTGAATTTCATCTGCGACAACATCGGCAATCAGACTTCAATAAATAACATTTTCACTTCGCTCCAATCTGAAGACAATACTGTCAAAAAGGACATGGTATACGACTACATCGGATATCTGGAGGATTCGTGCCTAATTATCAAGGTTCCGACATACGACATAAAGGGAAAAAAGCACCTGACATCGAAATACAAATACTATCTTTCAGACATAGGTATCAAGAATGCACGTCTTGGGTTTAGAGCAGACAATATACCCGGCTATATGGAGAATATCATTTATTTAGAACTCAGGAGCAGAGGTTACAATGTCTGGATCGGAGATTCCGACGGAAAAGAGGTAGATATTGTCGGAGAAATGAATGGAAAAATGATATACATTCAAGCAACAGCGGAACTCACCAATGAAAAAGTCGTAAAAAGAGAGTTTGGGAATCTTGAGAGTATAAGCGATAATCATCCCAAATATGTAGTCACACTTGAAGAAGGACTATTGAACACTGATCTTAACGGGATCAAATGCTGCAAACTTTTGGATTTCCTGCTGAGCACAGATTACTAAGTGATATTTGAGATCAAAAGAAAGAACAAAAGGGGAGGGGGGGGTCCCCTTTTTTATTTAAGTGGTAAATGATTTCTATGAGGAAAAACTAAGGGGGAGGGGGGGTCCCCCTTTTTTGTTTAAGTGTTATACTTTCAGCCAGGAAGCTACTCTCGCTTCCGGCATGTTCTGCGCAGTGCTGCGCTCGATCCTGCGTTTCATATTCTCTATCGCGGAATCTGTCTCCTCGACGACCATGTCGGGCATTATCTTCGCGGTGTCAAGTACGAAGTCCATTATGCTTCTGTTGACAGCACGCATTGCCTCATCCATTGTCGCTTCAGGCATAAGCTGGAGGATCTTGTCGTTATCCACGACGAATGTGTTCGGACAGACCGCTCTTATGGATCTGAGTCCTTCGGATGCAACACTGAGTCTCGTTGACTCGAAACAGAACGGGTTGATCGCTACAACGAATGTCATAAGACCGTTGCGGTCGCATATTTCTGCGACGACCGATGCCGCTCCCGTTCCGGTACCTCCGCCGAGTCCGGCGATGATGAACACAGCGTCATATCCCAAGAGTGCCTTCTCTATCTCGTCCTCGTGGACCTTGGCACATCTTTTTCCGAGTCTGGTGTCTCCCTTGGTTCCCTCGCCCTTCGTCACTGCCTTGCAGATGTATATCTTTTTATCTGCTGGCTGATCATCAAGAGCTTTCTTATCAGTGTTGATAAGAACAGTATCCACCGGGGCCAATGCGGTGTAAATGCTGCTGGTCACATTGCAACCTGCACCTCCTACTCCGACAACCGCTATGCGCGGCTCGACAACGACTGAAACGTCTGATTCTGCTGTGTTTGATACCATTTTTGTGCATCCCCATGTTTTAAGCGGTTTACTCCGGCAGAGCGTGCATGAAGCACCTTCCCATCCCTGCCGGGTTATTTCCCATCCTTTTTCTTCACTTCATCCGGGAAGCCATCAACGCAGCCTTGACAGCACGATCGATGGAATCCTTTTCGAATTCCGGCGATATCAGCTTGTCAAGGATACATTTCCTGGCGAACTCTTCGACGTCAAAACAGGTACCGTCCTGTCTCATCATCTCCAAGGCCTCCATATGAACCTCTCCTAGGCGGACGAAGATCCCGCCTCCTTCCACCATTCCGGATGCAGGGTTCTGTTGAGCCTTTATGTATCCGTTTATGGCATCTCTGATGAAGTCCGACCGATTGCCGATGTTACGATCGGCCATGAAGTCTTCCATCGACTGGATTTCCTCAGGTCCCATCCTGATCGTAACTTTCGCGCCTTCGTCGGTCATGTTCATCACCTCGAGCTTGTAGAGTCCCATCCCTTTTGCTCGTGATACTATCATGTCTTACGTAATATATAAATCTGTCGGACAAGAGAGGACAAACGTAAGGCAATTTTCTTTTTTGTCTTACATGACCCCTATAAGATCAAAAGACGTTACTATCCTGTCCCTATACTCTTCTATATACAATACAAGTTAAAAATGGTTACGCATACCGGGAACACCACATATTTCCCAGAACATTATTTAATAACCGCGTATATTCACGCGCAAGACGAACGCAGGGATACAATGTCCGATCATGAAAATATGGAAAGGAAATGGCAGAAAGAGTGGTCAGACAAAGGACTCGATCTTGCAGAAAGAGATGACAGCAAACCAAAGTTCATGATGATATTCGCATATCCCGGGGTAACGGGATTCCTTCATGTAGGACATCTCAGAGGATATACCTACACAGACGCCATCAGCAGATACAAACGTATGAAGGGGTTCAATGTTCTATTCCCTGTGGGCACCCATGCCACTGGCAACGGCGCCATAAGTTTGGCTGCAAGAGTATCGAAGGGAGATCCCGATCTTATCGACTATCTCATTAGGAACGGATTTCCCGAAGACAGGCTAGATGAAATGAAGGATCCGCTCAAGGTTGTTGATTATTTCAACACCGTTTATGTAGAAGATTATTGGAAAAAATTCGGATTCCTGGCCGACTGGAGAAGATTCACCTGCACCCTTTATCCTGATTATGGTAAGTTCATACAATGGCAGTTCCGAAAACTCATGGATGCAGGGCTTCTTTTCCAGAAGCCCTACTATGCGCCCGCGTGCATGGTCGATGGGCCTGTTGCAGTGGATGCTTCGGAAACAGACATCTCCAAAGGAGGCAACGCCGAGGTGCAGGAATACACCCTTCTCAAATTCAAACACGGCAGCGAATATCTAGTGGCCGCCACACTGAGGCCGGAAACCGTTTACGGACAGGTCTGTTTTTGGGTCAATCCGGGCGTGGATTATGTCAAGATTAAGAAAGGAAACGACGTTTGGATCGTCTCCCCTCAGGCGGCTGAAAAGCTGAAACTACAGAAGGATGATATCGAGGTCATCAGCACCGTCCCCGGGAAGGACATGATCGGATGGATATGTGAAGCTCCTATGATCCATAAATCAATCCCAGTGTTCCCTGCGACATTCTGCGACCCCAACGTGGGAAGCGGACTCGTCACTTCGGTACCGTCCGACGCTCCCGACGATTGGATATCTCTGGAAGCATTGAAAAAGGACAGGGACCTTGCGAAGAAATACAACTTGTCCAACAAGACAGTGGATTCCGTTGAACCAATATCCATCATAAGCATCGAGGGTTACGGAGATTTCCCCGCCAAAGACATCATTGAAAGCATGGGAATAACCGAACCGGGAGATCCAAGACTCGACGAGGCCAAGAAACAGGTCTACAAGGACGGATATCACATCGGCAGAATGAAAGATGTGTGCGGACCCTTCGCCGGCATGAGAGTGGAAGAAGCAAAGGATCTTATGAAAAAGACCATGCTGGAGTCCGGAGAAGCAGACATATTCTTTGATCTTACGGAAGAGGTCGTCTGCAGATGCGGGCAGCCCGTACATGTAAAAAGGATCGATGACCAATGGTTCATCAATTACGGCAACGAAGCCCTTACAAAAAAGACAAGCGAACACTGCCGATCCATGGATATCAACCCCTCCGAATACTACGAGAACGTACACGGGGTTCTGGAATGGTTTAGGGAGAGGGCATGTGTAAGACAGGGTAACTGGCTGGGAACCAAATTCCCATTCGACGACAAATGGATTATCGAGGCCATTTCCGATTCAACCCTTTATCCTCTGTACTACATAATATCGATATACGCTAACGAAAACCTGATCACACCTGACAACATGACCGAGGAATTCTTCGACCATGTGATACTAGGAAAGGGAGATATTGGAACCGTATCAAAGAACACAAAGGTCTCAGCGGAATTGCTGGAGAAGATACGAAAAGATATTCTGTATTGGTATCCGCTTGATGTCAATCTCGGCGGAAAAGAACACATGACAGTGCATTTTCCGGTGTTCCTGTTCAACCATCAGGCAATACTCCCAGAAAGCATGCAGCCGAAGGGACTGATAGTCAATTGGTATATCACGGGAAAAAAGACCAAGATCTCCAAGTCCAAAGGCGGTGCACAACCGATACCTGGTGCCGCGGAAGAATTCGGAGTGGATGCACTCAGACTTTACTATGCGCATGTGGCCTCTATGTTCGTCGATGTGGAATGGGGCGAGGATATCGTCCACACCTACCGTCAAAGGGTGGAAAGAATAATGAACACTGTGGAGGAGCTCATCCGATCCGTTTCCGAAGGCGATGCAGGAAACATCGATGTTTGGCTTATATCCAGATTCAACACTCATATCAAAGAGATCGATACGGCAATGGAGAAGTATGACCTGAGACAAATGGCAATCGTATCCTACTTCGAGATGCTGAATGATATAAAATGGTATATCAGAAGAGGTGGCAAAAATAAGGGAACAGTGATGAAAGCATTAAGGATCTGGATCCAGAGCATGATGCCCATCACCCCCCATATCGCGGAAGAATTGTGGAGTATGGCAGGATTCGAAGGTCTTGTGTCATCATCTCTCTATCCTCAGGTAGAGTCCGATTCACCCTCGGCCGAATATGGCGAGGACCTTATCCGAGATGTAATGTCTGACGTCGCCCAGATAAGAAAGGTCACGAACACCGACGGGGAACGCATTGTGATCTATACCTCCCCCTCTTGGAAAGTGGATGTTATGAGAATGGGGATCGATATGCTGAGGTCCGGAACTTTAGACATTCCTTCACTGACAAAAAAATGCATGGCAGACGAGAACATGAGGAAGAACGGCAAATCAGTCTCCGATTTCGTGAAGAAGGTTGTGACCGATCTTTCAAGAGCGGATCCGGATTCGAAACAGATGATCGTGGATACAGACGAAACTGCTCTTCTCAGATCTGCGGAAGGATTCTTATCTGCGGAATTAGAATCCGATGTGAAAATATTCTCGGCAGACGAAACTGATCTTTATGATCCGCAAAACAAATCCAAGGTCGCAGTACCGGGAAGACCTGCACTGCTGATAGAGTGATCATTCCCATTTTTTGAAAAGGGAGTGTTTCACTCCCACTTTATCCAAACACCTTCCCACAATAAAATCGATGATATCCTTCACAGATTCTGGGCTGTGATAGAATCCGGGGTTGGCATCCATTATCGTAACGCCACATCTGGCAAGTTTTAACTCATTCTCCAGCATTATGACGCTTTTCGGTGTTTCCCTGACAACAAGAATGATCTTCCTTCCCTCTTTTATAGAAACAGACACTGCCCTGGAAATCAGAGTATCTGCGATACCACATGCGAATTTCGCAACCGAAGATTCGCTGCACGGCACAACAAAAAGACAATCGTAATCGTATGTTCCAGATGATATGGATGCGAACATGTCCTCATCGTTCAATACTATGTCAGCAAGCGCCTCCACCTCACTGACAGACATTCCGGTTTCCGCCGGAATTATCTCTTTTGCTGTTTTTGAAATAACAAGGATCTTTTCTCCGGGCAATTCCTGTAGTAGACGGATCCCGTAGATGCTTCCTGATGCTCCAGTGATCGCCACGACATATCTCATCGGATCATCTCAGCCTTATCGTTTCAAGATTCAAAGGAGCTTTCGTCTCAATGTTGAATTTCTTGTAGATGGATGATGCGAGATCCGTACATTTCCTATCCTCTCCATGACCGATTATTATCCTATCGGGCTTCGGTTCCAAGGACTGTATGTATCTCATCAGCTGTTTCCTGTCGGAGTGGCCGGAGAAACCGTCCACTGTAACACGATTCATCTTGATCTCCAGATCTATGGATTTTCCCTTGTGGCTCAATGTAACTTCGGGGCGTCCCCTTTGGATCGTCCTCCCGATGCTTCCCTCGGATTGATAACCCACGAAGACCAAAGAATTCTTCGGCTCGTCTGCCCATTCTCTGAAATATTCCAAGACCGGGCCTCCGGACATCATACCGCTTGTTGCCAGCACGATACAGGGATCAGGAGAATGACATATCTCCTCCCTCATTCCCGCTGTTTCGACCCTCTTGAATATCGGGGACAGGAACGGATTCTCGTTCTGCTGGAATATCTGTGTTCTCAGCTGACTGTTCAGATACTCAGGGTGAGCCGTATGAATAGCGGTCGCTTCCCAGATCATTCCGTCGAGATACACGTTCATTGTTGGGATCTTGCCGGTACGCATGAGCTCTTCGATAACAAGCATCACTTCTTGTGATCTGCCGACAGCAAACACAGGCACCAGGACCTTGCCTCCGAGCTCTGCCGCGTGCATCAGTATTCCCTGCATCTCCTCCGAAGCATCCAGCCTGGACGGCTGCATGTCCCCGTGTCCTCCATATGTGGATTCTATGACAAGGGTCTCCAATCTGGGGAACCTGTTGTTCGCGGGATTGAACAGCCATGTTTTCTCGTATTTCGTATCGCCGGAGAAAGCAACATTATGCAATCCGTCTCCGATATGGAAGTGTGCGATCGCAGACCCGAGAATGTGTCCTGCATTATGGAATGTGAGTCTTACATCCGGAGATATGTCCGTCGTCTCGTTGTATTTCAGAGCGATGGTATGAAGTATCTCCTTTCTGACATGTTGTGCCTCGTACGGCACTTTCTTCGATTCACCGAATCCCAGTTTTATGTTATCCAGCTGAAGCAGGGCCATCAGATCCCTGGTAGGGGGGGTGCAATAGACCGGTCCTTCATATCCGTATTTGTACAATGCCGGAAGAGTGCCGCAGTGGTCCAAGTGAGCGTGTGTAACAACCACCGCATCTATATCGCTGAGCGGCTGTACCTCTGGTATCGCGAAATACGGTGTCGCATCGCTGCTGGGATCCAATCCGCAATCGATGAGGATCTTGCTTTCTCGGGTCGTCAGCAACGATGCCGATCTCCCTACCTGTCTAAATCCTCCCATTGTGGTCATCCTGACCCATTGTTCTCCTTCCAGTGTGGGTCTGACGAGTTTTCTGGCAACGGATTTCAACATATTATGTCTCTCATCCTGATTTGCCCTGATGTATCCTCTAACATCGGACACGGTCTTCGAAGGTATCGGGGGAGCTCTGATGACCTTTACATTCCACCCCGATTCTTTCTTTATGTCAGAAAGTAACTGACCTTCCTTTCCCAACACCTCGTTAGGATTTATCGCTTCTATTATCGTCTCTCCCGTCTCTGGTATGAAGTTAATATCAAAGACCTCCGCAGATGCGGGGATCATTGCCAATATCTTCTTTGAAACAGTATTCGGATCTTCCAGTGACGAAGGATCGGGCCTTATGTCCACTCTTCTTCTGAGATTCTGAGCTAGTGTTCTCGGTATTGATTCATCTCCGGAGAACTTGTCGTATTCTTTGGTATATATCGCTATTACGGAACCTTCGAACTCGATCGCAGAGATATTCATGTCTGCGGGAGTCAACCTTTTAACCTCTTCTCTGAGGTTTTCGAACAATCTATCAGGGTTCATATGAAATCCTACTAAGTATTTTGATAAGTAGAAAGAAGTTTGAAAGAAATTGGATCAGTTGGGATAATTGAATCCCAGTTCCCCACAACGGACCTTTATCTGCTCCTGGGGGATCTCTTCGTATCCTTTCGGTCCGATGTATGAAATGAGCATACCGTCACCGGAAGCGCTGTCTCTCTTCCTAGCAGAATTGAGTGCTGTTATCGCAACGTCTATCGCTTCTTTCTTCGACATTTCGCGTTTGTAATATGCCTCAAGGGCTCCGAGTGCGAAACTTGAACCGGAACCGATCGAAGTGTATTCGCTCTCTATGTATCCGCCGGCGCCGTCCACACTGTATATGTGTCCGCCGGTGGAATCGTTTCCTCCGACTATCA
>JGI996J12353_1000365_pt1 | contig 11491 bp, 11 predicted proteins | sample IntmicLarv5ML5BL_FD_12353 | JGI IMG/M metagenome (IMG submission 12353) | reverse complement strand
GTGTAGAAGTGAATGTCTTTTCGTCCTACAGGGACGATTGATACTAGCCCAATGGCTTTAGCCTTGGGTCTCATCATACAATAAACGAATGCGTGCTGTAAGTACACCGGATACAGGTTTACGGCGTACTTACAGCACGCAGAATATATGCGGGATACATTAAACCCCAAGGCTAAAGCCGTTGGGCTAGGTTCACGGGTCCCTACAGGACCAAAAATAGAGTCACTTCTTGTGTAATAGTAAACATAAAATCCTTAATTGAATGACATTGACCGTAGCCTACCGCTACCTTCTGTCCAAAAAACATAGGTATAAAACGTTCCTTTTCTTGTCCAAAATCGGTATTACCACATAAAAATTGGGTGGTAATAGTTACACAATATATAACGTCAATCTTTCTTCGTTACAGAGCCGATACCAGACGCTTTACTTGTTAACGTCGGGTTCCCTTTATATTCCACATCGCCAACTCCCGAAGCATTTGCCTTCAGCGTTTCTGTTGCATAGACCTCTACATCTCCTACCCCCGACGCCGAAGCTGTTGCCGTTTTAGCTTCCAAGCCATAAGCATGGATATCACCAACGCCCGACACGGTCAATGTTGCATTATTAGCTTTTCCCGCAAGAGTGGCATCACCTACTCCGGAAATATTTACGGATACATCCTCTGCTACTAAGTCTTCTGCTGAAAAATCACCGACGCCACTAACTGAGATGTCAAGAGTATTTACTTTAACAGCATCTTTGAATTCGATATCCCCTACACCACTAACTGAAACCTCTAATCTGTAGGAAGTCAAAGGCGACTGAACATAAAAATCTACAGTTCCTGTGATATCTATCTTGTTTAATTTTTCAGAAGACGATTCTATAATAAATTGAGTAGGTTTTATCTTGCCACCCCTTTTTGCCACTTCGACAACTAATTTGCCGTTGGAAGAAGATATATTAAGTAATGGGAGCAGGTTCTCATCTATCGTGATGCTGAATTTCGAATCACCCTCTACCTGCGAATAGATGAATCTGGATTCATAGTCCTTCCGGAAAAAGAAAAGTCCTTTCGACGGTTTTTCTATTCCTTTCCCTATTAGAATAGATTCATAAGGCATAACCTTTATCTCCTTTGTTATAATCTTCCCATTTCCTGTTTCTGTCTTTGCCACCACATTTAGTGCAAAAAGCAAGCAAATCACGAATAATAATCCTTTTACTTTCATATCATTTTTGTTTTAATTAGTAAGCTTCTCTTTTTATTATAGACGAAATAACAACTAAAAAGGTTGCATATTCCCCAACTTTTTATTCAAAAGACTATCTTTACTTAAAAGAAGTAGTTAATCACTAAGAAAGAGAAAAACATTATGTCAAGGCTTGAACACGTCGCTATTTGGGTGAAAGATATTGAAACCATGAAATCATTTTACGTAAAATATTTCCAAGGGAAGGCTGGTGAGATTTATCATAATCCGACTAAACAGTATTATTCCTACTTTATATCTTTTGACAGCGGCACTCGCATTGAATTGATGCAACGAGCTGACATTTCGGATAGACTTCAGGAATCCCCTCTTTTTCTTGGCATTACACATTTAGCCTTTTCTGTGGATTCAAAAGAAAGAGTTGATGCTCTTACTGAACAGTTGAGGACAGATGGATACAAAATCGTATCGGAAACAAGGACTACAGGAGACGGATATTACGAAAGCTCTGTATATGACCCTGAAAATAATCTGATAGAAATAACCCTATAAAAAATATCATTATGACTAAGCATGTCTTTTTATTATTAACCTTTATTCTTGCAACAATCTCTTGTAGCAACCCTCCAAAGGATATGAAAGAAACAACAGAAATGAAGAATCATACTTTGAATACAATTCTTAATAGGAAAAGTGTACGTGATTTTTTGAACAAAGAAATTTCGGAAAATACTATTAATGACTTACTGAGAGCTGGAATGGCTGCTCCTTCATCAAGAGACCGCCGACCTTGGCATTTCATAGTTATTTCGGATAAAGAACTTATGGCATCATTAGGCAGCAAATTGCGTACAGCATCTTCCTTGAATGGTGCTAACAAGGCTATTGTTGTCTGTGGCGACATTGAGATTTCGGATAATTGTTGGTATTTAGACGGTTCAGCAGCTATACAGAATATCCTTCTGGCGGCAGAGTCGATGGAACTTGGTGCGGTATGGTCTGCCTTATATCCGTATGACGACAGAATGGCTGTGGCACAAGATGCTCTGCGTCTTCCCGACAATATAAAACCTCTTGCAATCATTCCATTGGGCTATCCTAAGGGAGTACAGACTCCTAAAGACAAATTTGACGAAACCAGAATACGTTATAATGGTTGGTAACTTTTTGCGAAAATGAAGATAAACAAAACGAATGTGGCAAGACTTTTAGACAAGGCAAGGATTGTCTACGAGTTGATACCATACGAGGTGGATGAATCTGATTTAAGCGCAACACACGTTGCCGAACAATTAAACGAACCGGTAGAGCAGGTGTTCAAAACATTGGTACTAAAAGGTGATAAGAATGGACTCTTTGTATGTATAATACCCGGTGCTGAAGAATTGGACTTGAAAAAGGCAGCGAAAGTATCCGGTAATAAGAATTGCGATATGATAGCAATGAAGGACTTACTTCCCACCACAGGATATATCAGAGGGGCGTGCTCTCCGATAGGTATGAAAAAACATTTCCCTACATATATTCATGATACTTGTATGAACTTTGAGGAAGTATATGTGAGTGCCGGACAAAGAGGCTTGCAAATAAAAATAAGTCCGAAAGACATAATAAAAGAAGGTCGTATGGAGGTCGTTTCTTTAGTATTATAAACCTCAGAATAAGTCTACCAACAGACGCTCTATTGCATTAACCATTGGTCGTCCTGCACCGGTATAAGTATTTACAATTATGGCAACAGAATACGTTTTGTTGCCTTTTTTTATGTATCCTGCGTATCCCCTGACAGCACTCATGCCACCGCTTTTAAGTCTTGCATTGCCTTCGAGGCTTGTTCCTCTCAAGAAATTACGGACAGAACCATCCCTGCCTGCTTGGGGAATACCTGCAATAAAAGCCTCGCCAACATCGGAGTAGTCGGTCATATAAACCAGCATATCACAAACGAAGGATGTTGTTAGTTTGTCGGTCACGGCAAGTCCGCTCCCATCAAAGAAGAATAGTGACGAAGTATCCAAGCCCCTTGCTTCCCAATGTGATTTCATGACCTTTATACCCCTGTCTGTTGATGAAATAACTTCTCTCGGCTCCGGTTTGTATTGTAGTCCGATAGCCTTTAGCAAAGCATCGGCATATAAATTATGACTTACCTCATTCGTTATCCTCGCTATCTCTTCCAGCGTAGGAGAAAGAGTTGTTGCAATAGAGATTCTTGCTTTAGGACTCCATTCATTGTATTCTTTCAGTAAGCGATAGCATGATGGTTCGCCATTCACGTCTATTCCGGCACTTCTTAGCTCTGATGTAAAATAACCAGCAAGAAATAATGCCGGATCAGGAATGTCTCCCCTTAAAATATATTCATTACGATTAACAGGAACAACTCCGTATAGCCTCCGTTCATCAGAGAATGGAGCACCCATTATAAAAGAGCTGTCCGTACTAACATTCGCCGAAGTAATGTGATTAATAAAATATAAGTCTGTCATTCGGGGACTGGTGCGTATTATACTTGGCGTTGAGCCGACACTCCCCGACCGAAGGTGCAGTTTATACATATTGTCAAAAACAGAAAGACCATAACTGCCGGGAGCGTAATAGCTGCCCATATCTTCATACAGCCATTTGCGAGATACTCCTTCCGAATCGTAAATACTTTCGTCAGATATTATCCGACCGTTTATGCTTCGTATCCCGGCTTGCTTTACCGCACTTATCCATTCGGGAATAAAAGTATTATTATCAGGATTAAAAGAACTTCTGTCCTTTAGAAGATACTCTGAGCCAAGTGTCGGATCGCCGCCTCCGTGGATATAAAGGTTTCCTTCTAATACTCCATCTGTAATTGTTCCGTCATACTCTATTGTAGTCTTAAACTGATATTCCGCCCCTAAGATTTCTAATGCCGTAGCAGTAGTAACCAGCTTCAACACAGATGCCGGAGTAAGACTCCGATCTTCATCATAACGATAAAGAATCTCTCCATTATCCACGTCCTTAGCCATAATAGAGAAAGATGCTCCACGCATCTCGGGCATAGAAAGGAAGCGTTTAATAGGAAGTGGTGTTTCTGCCAAACTCGAGAAAGAACCGATTAGGGATATTAGGAAACATAATAAAAATCTGTACGGAGCATTCATATAAACTACTTTCTTTTATCTTTGTGAAAAGCAAATATAAAACATTCCAACGATGAATTCACTGTTCGACAAGCCTTTTACCTTCGATAGAGTGTTCCGTATTATCTTCGGAATATTGACGGTTGTCGGTTTGGTATATCTGATTACTGTTCTACGTACTGCACTCCTGCCCTTCCTTATTGCATGGCTGATGGCCTATATAATGCAGCCGTTAGTTAAGTTCTACCAATATAGGATGCGCCTAAAAAGTCGGATATTGGCAATAATAGCTGTACTCATTACAATCGCCTTGATATTAACTCTTGCTATTATGATTTTCATCCCTTCTATCTCAGCAGAGGTAGAGCGCACTATGCTATTACTAAGGACATACAATACAGGGCATAGTGTTATTCCGTTTGTTCCTGAGGAATGGTTACTTTATATACAAGATCAAATCAATTTTATAGAGCTAAAAGACTCATTCAGCAAAGAGAATGTACTTAATGTCGTAAAACAAATAGCTCCACGTGTATGGAATATATTATCCGGAACATTGTCAGTCTTAGTTAGCACTGCTATAATTTTTATAATATTTCTGTACTTTGTTTTTATCCTTTTGGATTATGAGAGGATTGCAAGTGGTTGGAAAAGATTGATTCCAAAAAGTTATCGTCCCTTTGCAGAAGGTCTTGTAAGCGACGTTGAAGTAAGTATGCAGCGCTATTTTCGTGGACAGTCTTTAATTGCATTATGTGTAGGTATAATGTTTGCTATCGGCTTTCAAATAATCGGACTGCCTTTAGGAATTACCTTAGGGTTATTTATGGGTTTACTGAACCTCATCCCTTATCTGCAAACAATCGGTATAATCCCTATGACATTACTTTGCCTACTTAAATCAGCAGAAACCGGAGAGAATTTCTGGGTCATACTTGTTTCCGCTGTTCTAGTATTGGTGATTGTGCAAGTGATACAAGATTTATTCCTTACCCCTAAAATAATGGGAAAGCAAATGGGATTAAATCCTGCTATTATCCTACTATCCCTTTCTATATGGGGCACACTTTTAGGCTTTATCGGATTAATCATAGCATTGCCTCTAACAACTCTGTGCTTATCCTATTACAAGCGGTTTATTATAACAGAAGATGATTTTAAAAGTAAACCGCCAACAAAGGAGCAAGAGGAGAAAATCCTAACAGTTGGTGATCAATAATACAAAAAGACAAAGGAATATTTGCATATATAAAAAATATCATTACCTTTGCACCCGCATTCCAAGAGAAATGCACAGGCTGATTTGCTAGCTCAGCTGGTAGAGCACATCCCTTTTAAGGATGGGGTCCTGGGTTCGAACCCCAGGCAAATCACCAATAAAATTCAAAGAAATAGGAATTTCAACGTAAATCCCTGATATCTATGCGGTATCGGGGATTTTCTTTTTTGTGAGTATGGCAAAAAGGGGCATAATATAGCAGGCCTTTCGGGTCAAATGGATTTTCCGGTTGGTATTGATTCTTATGCAAATAATTTAGCCAGTCTAAAAATGAAGAAAGGTATATCCCTAACTCCTCTAAATTGTGCTCTAAAGGCCTTTACTTTTGCATTAAAAGATTCTGCTGCTGCATTTGTTGAACGATTATCAAAATAGTTGCATATTATTCCATAGTTATTGATCCTGTTAAGTTTGTAAGGGAAGAATTTCAGGAAGTGTTTAGAAAAAATGCACAAGAACTATTTGAGCAAAACGAAACATTGTTTAAAAGTATGGAGATCTCTCCATCGCAAAATATAGATATATGGGAAAGACTTGAGGAGGTGGCTTCAGATAGCCAAACGTTTAATAGATTAATAGGAGAAAAATTTATAAAAATTGAATAATCATGAGGTTAATTAAAAAAATAACAGGACTTGTTAATAATAGTCAGTTTCTTGTATCAAATGAATGGTTTATATTTAAAGACAAGGAATATATATGTATATATAATAAAGACAATGAACTTATAACGAAAATATTTTTTGAACAAAATCTCAATCTCAATGGTATTCAAGTGATAAACAAAGAGATGCTTCTCTTGGACGAATTCAATACTCCTTCACTCTATAAAATAGACCCTATTATGGAGAAGTCTTGTATTTTATTAGACAGTGACGAGAAAATTACCCCGGAAAGTTACCCCAATTTTGACAAATTAATAATATCTAGAAAATTGGGTTTTTTGAAATATACCTCAGGCATATACTATACTAGGGAGAAGCGCAAGTGTTATTTCAATAATGATTTTGGTGCAAATCTGATTATAAATGATATGATTTTTGGTATCAGCTGGAGTTCATTTATCATATTAAATGACGAAAAGTCCGGGGAACCACAATGGAAATTCTCCATCAAAGATTTTCCCTCATATATAAATGGTTTTTTTCGTGAGCAAGAAGCCGATATAATACAAGTAATAGGCCTTTATAATAACTTGCTATGGATTCATATTGGTAGATTTCATTTAGTTGGTATAGATATAAAGACAGGTAGTATGCAATGTCATATTGAGGATATGAGAGATCTACTACACTTAAGCGAAGAAGAATCTCGCTACTTTGAGTTTTCGCCTTTTGACAAGTATGCTATTCATCTGGATCGTGAAAATGGTTTATTAAAAGCCTTTGCCCATAGATATTATATAGAGATAAACTTAAATACATTAACAGGATGTGTAAAGAAAGACTTTGGTAAAAAAACAGGAGAGTCTTGGCGTATAACAAACAGCCTATTTTATCAGGAACGCCCTAATTTATTGTATTTCTCCGGTCATTATAAGAGTGATGGACCAAATGCGTACGGAATATTTGATACTGAGAAAAGTGAAATAATTTGGTCTGCATTAAGTAATGAAGAGACCGGTTTATTTTATACTCCTCCACAAGCAAATGATCGTTTGTTAGCAGTGGTAGATGATAAGCAAAATCTATTTGTTTACGAGAACGTATGATTAAGATGCAAAAAACTCCTGAAGATAAAATCTTCGGGAGCTTTTTATTCCTAAATCCATCAATCCATACCCCATAAAAAAAGAAACGACTAAGTTCACACCCAATCGTCTCCACATTTAACCGTTTTAAACAAAAAGAAAAAGTTAGTTAAGGTATGAATAGTACTTTTGTAATTAAGTATATAACATAATTACTCATCCTTTTTGAGCTACAAATATAGCAAAAAGTCGATGATACTTGTTTGTCAAAAGTTATTTTTTCCCCTTTTGTTGCGCCTTTATCTTATCTTTGACGAATTATAAATCAAAAACAACAGTTCTTATGGCAGACTTTTGTGTCAACATTCTAGGTTGCGGATCTGCACTTCCAACGACAAGGCGTCTCGCTACATCTCAAATCATTGACATTAGAGACAAATTATACATGATTGATTGCGGAGAAGGCGCACAGCTTCAAATGAGAAAAATGCGCCTTAAATTCAGTCGATTAAATCATATTTTCATTTCGCATCTTCACGGCGACCACTGCTTCGGGCTGCCCGGACTATTATCAACATTGGGATTGCTTGGAAGAAAAGGATCAGTAACAATCCATGCAACGAAGGAGATAGAGAACTTCCTCCAACCTACAATAGAAGTTTTTTGCAAAGAATTGCCTTTCGAGATTCTCTTCAATCACATAAATCCGAATAAACATTCCTTAATTATGGAGGATCGTTCCGTTCGTGTTTATACGATCCCATTAAAGCATCGGATTCCAACGTGCGGATTCCTGTTTGAAGAGAAGCCTAAGGAGGCACATATTATAAAAGACATGATAGACTTTTATAATGTTCCGGTTAAGGCAATAAAAGATATCAAAGCAGGAAATGACTTCGTCACTGACGAAGGAGAGGTAATTCCAAACTCTCGTTTAACAATCCCGGCGGCACCTCCAAAACGCTATGCCTTCTGTTCAGATACAACATTTAATCCGCAGATGTTTCCTATAATAGAAGGAGTCGACCTGCTGTACCATGAAGCAACATTCAGTGAGAGTGAAAGCGCAAGGGCAAAAGAGACATTTCATTCCACGGCAGCACAAGCAGCAGAAACAGCTAAGACGGCAAAAGTTAAGCGATTGGTATTAGGACATTATTCCGCACGTTACACAAGTCTTTCTGACATTAAGAAAGAAGCGGAAGCAATTTTTCCGGAAGTAATTATGGGCGACGACGGGATGTCTTTTTCTCTATAGGAAAAGAAAACAAAGTCAAAACTCTGTTTTTCCGATAAATATATCTACTTTTGCTTATATCCTAAAAGAAGAATCCTGTAATGAAGTCAACAATATTGATATTAACATTGCTTGCCTTATCATTGGTCGGAACTGCAGCTCACGCATCCCAACGAGTTGCAGAGGGAGTCTTCCTTGAACAAAAACAAGACACTACACCTATCGTTGAAATCTCAGTTGTCGATAATATCATCAAAGTCAAAAACGTTGAAGCCGGAAGCAAACTGGAAATCTACAATGTCGTTGGCGTTAAAGTAAAGGAGATTGACATGAAGTTCCCCTCCGGTGATTATTCTGTCAATATCGACAAAGGGTATTATATCGTACGCATAAACGACACTGTTCGTAAAATCATTATACGATAACACAACTCCCCTCTCTCTATTAAACACTGATAGAGATAAATTTATCCTCACTATTTATCTTGTAAAAGATGGAATATTACTATATTCACGATGAAAGAATATAGACAACTCTAAATAATACTATTATGAAAAGAAAAATTAGAATGGGAATGCTTGGTGGCGGTAAAAATTCATTTATCGGTGCAGTACACCGCATAGCGGCAAACCTTGACGGACAAATCGAACTGGTTTGCGGTTGCTTCAGCTCTTCTTATGAGAACTCCCTTGAGACTGGTCGTGATTTATTCTTACCGGACAATCGGATATATAAAGACTATAAGGGAATGATTGAAAAGGAAGCTACCTTGCCTGCCGGTGAGCGTATGGATTTCCTTGCAATCGTTACTCCTAACCATGTGCATTTCGCTCCATCTATACTGGCTTTGGAGAATGGCTTTCATGTCGTATTAGATAAGCCTATGACTTTCACTTTGGAGGAGGCGCATCTGTTGCATAAGAAGGTTGCGGAGACAGGGTTGTTATTCGCATTAACTCATACATACACCGGATATCCGATGGTTAAGGAGGCAAGGCTTCGCGTTCGTCGTGGCGACTTAGGTAAAATCCGCCGTATCTATGTGGAATATCCGCAAGGATGGCTTGCCGATGATATTGCTGAGTCGAACAAGCAAGCATCTTGGAGAGTAGACCCAAAGCGTTCAGGAAAGGCTGGCTGTATGGGCGACATCGGTACGCACGCATTTAATCTTGCTGAATACATCACAGGATTGCAAGCTGAAGAAATGGCTGCGGAATTGAATACGTTTGTTGAGGGGCGACTTCTGGATGATGACGGAACCGTAATGATTCGCTATAAAGGCGGAGCTAAGGGACTATTAGCGGCTACGCAGATTGCTGTCGGCGAAGAGAACGACCTATCTATTCGCATTTATGGAGAGAACGGAGGACTGGAATGGCGTCAGGAAGAACCTAATACGATGATCTTAAAATGGAAGGATCGTCCGAAGGAAATCATCCGCACCTCGCTGGGTTATATGTCGCCTATTGCCGGGCATAACACGAGAGTCCCGGGCGGGCATCCGGAAGGCTACATCGAGGCATTCGCCAATATATACCGAAACTTTGCTCTGGCAATCCAATGCCTACTGAACGGAGAAAAGCCTAAGGAAGAATACATGGATTTCCCTTCCGTAGAAGATGGAGTGAAGGGAATGCAATTTGTCGAGACAGTCGTTACGTCGTCAGACAATAATGCTCAGTGGACGAAGATTATTCAATAAAAAGCATAACACCTTAAATTCATATTATTATGGCACGACCTGTTACACTATGTACGCTCCAGTGGGGCGACCTTCCATTGGAAACTATTTGTCAGAAGGCAAAATCTTTCGGATACGATGGCGTTGAGCTTGGCTTACCCGCACATCTTGATGTTCACCAAACCGACCCTGCATACTATCAGGGGATAAAAGACTTACTTGCAAAGTACGACTTAAAGCTGTTCGCTCTCTCTACCCACCTGATCAGTCAGGCGATATGTGATAATATCGACGAGCGCCACAAAGGTCTTCTTCCGGATTATATCTGGGGCGATGGAGATACAGAGGGCATAAAGGAGCGTGCGGCAAACGAGCTTGTTCTTACTGCAAAGGCGGCAAAGGCTTTAGGATTAGACACAGTTAACGGATTTACGGGAAGTTCTATCTGGCATTATCTGTATTCTTTTCCGCCTGTGACGAAGGCTATGATCGACAAAGGCTATGCCGACTTTGCAAAGCGTTTCATTCCAATACTTGAAGAGTTCAAAAAATTAGGCATTCGCTTTGCCTTAGAGGTTCATCCTACCGAGATTGCGTTCGACACATTCTCCGCCCGCCGTGCGCTGGAGGCGATAGACAATCACCCTTGCTTCGGATTTAATTACGACCCAAGTCACCTGGGCTATCAGGGAGTAGATTATGTGGATTTCATCTATCAATTCCCCGAACGCATATTCCATGTTCACATGAAGGACGTTCATTGGAGCGATACTCCTAAACAGGTCGGTGTCTTTGGCGGTCATGTAGACTTTGGCGACCCTCGTCGCTATTGGAACTTCCGCAGTCTCGGACGTGGAAAGATTAATTTTGAAGAGATTATCCGAGCCCTCAACTCCGTAGGCTACGATGGTCCGCTATCAGTAGAATGGGAAGATAGTGCAATGGACAGAGAGCAAGGCGCAAAAGAATCCTGCGAACTGGTAAAGAAGTTAGACTTCAAGCCATCAGCACAAGCCTTCGACGCCCATTTCTCGAAGTAGATAAAAAAAAGAACCCTGCTAACCTCACGGCCAACAGGGTTCGAACACATTTACAAAACCTTCTTTTCATTAAGTAATGAAAAGGGGTTTAATTGTTTAATTATTCTTTTGGTTCTTCTCCACTTAGATCAATAGGAGCATCATCATCGTCTTCATCTTTAACTATTATATTGATACCTCTATGGCGAGAGATTGTGCGTGCCGTTTGATAGATTACTCCGTTTATCCCGTCGATCAATGCAC
>JGI996J12353_1000362_pt1 | contig 11576 bp, 8 predicted proteins | sample IntmicLarv5ML5BL_FD_12353 | JGI IMG/M metagenome (IMG submission 12353) | reverse complement strand
CAGGCATTGCAATCAATTGGTCTGCGCTCGATTAATAATGTTGTAGACGTTACAAATTTTGTCATGATGGAAATGGGTCAACCGCTTCATGCGTACGATTTGGATAAATTAGCAGGACACAAGTTGGTGGCTCGTTGCGCAAGAGCAGATGAGACAATTACTACCTTAGATGACAAAGTACGCAATTTATCTACAGATATGATTGTAATCGCTGATGCCGAAAAACCCGTAGGGATTGCCGGAATCATGGGTGGTTTGGAATCCGAAGTGACTGGCAAAACTACAAGTATCGTAATTGAAGCAGCAGTCTTTAATGGCCCGAGCATTCGAAAGACCGGTCGTGCATTGGGATTGCGCTCAGATGCCTCCAGTCGCTTTGAGAGAGGCGTTGATCAAAAAGCAGCTCACTTAGCGGCATTGAGAGTGGCTGAACTGCTCCAGGAAATGAGTGCCGGGAAAATCGCTCAAGGTTATTTGGATATTGAGAAAAAGCCGACAATTATTCCGACTATCTCTTTTTCAAAAGAAAAAATAAACCAATTTCTAGGCTCTGATATTGCCGAGGAGAATATGGTTCAGATCTTAACATTACTTGGCTGTGAAGTTCAAAAAAATCAGAACTCTTGGCAAGTGATTCCGCCTAGCTGGCGTGCTGATATCCAAATATTTGAAGATTTGGCCGAAGAAATTATACGAATTTACGGATATGACAAGATTGTATCTACTTTGCCTTCCAGCGCTTCTCAGGTTGTGCAATTGCCGAAATTATCCAAAGTCGAAAGAGCGGCGACCGATGCACTTGCAGCGATTGGTTTCAACCAATGTGTTCATTTTAGTTTCACCAGCCCGGAGGTTGTAAGAAAATTACAAATCCCTGCGGAATCAACATTGGGAAAAATGATTCCGGTTTTAAATCCAATTGTTGATGAATTGTCCCACATGAAAACCACGCTTCTGGGCTCACTGCTCGAAACCCTGCAACGGAACCAGAGCCAAAAAGCTGCAGATTTAAAGTTATTTGAAGTTGCCCGGGTATTTTTACCTCAATCACTGCCTTTATCGGGAAATCTGCCCACAGAAGAGTTGGTGCTAAGTGCAGTCGCAACAGGAACTCAAGCGAGCTCCCATTGGGGCCGAAAATCTCAGCCGGTTGACTTTTACTATATGAAAGGAATCGGCGAAACACTACTGGACAAATTAGGTATTCATCATGTAGTATTTAAGCAAGGAATACATCCATCGCTCCATCCGGGGCGAACTGCTGAATTAACTTTCAATGGTGCAACCATCGGCTGGGTCGGCGAAGTCCATCCATTAGTCCAAGATAATTTTGATTTGCCTTCTTCAACTCTATATTTAGAAGTGAATTTAAGTAAGCTTTCCGACAGGGCTTTACCGATTTCCAATTACCGATCTTTTGGACGACTCCCATCGGTATATCGGGATTTAGCATTTGTTATAGGAAACGATGTCTCTCATGACAAAATCATCACAAGCATACAAAACTTGAATATTGATCTTTTAGCTCATTGCGAACTTTTCGATGTATACCAAGGCGATAATTTGCCGAAAGGAAAGAAAAGTCTGGCTTATTCTTTTATTTTCCAGAACCCTGAAAAAACTCTGGAAGACAAAGATATTGACCCAATCGTGCAAAAAATCATTCATGAAATTACGGAAAAATATCAGGCGGAATTGCGCTCTTAAAAGCAATGAAGTAAGGTATTGGGGAGGAAAAATAGTGAGAGGAATTACATCGATTATATTAGCATTGGCTTTCATTGCTGTATCTGTGACAGGTGTGCAGATGGATATTGTGCAAGATCGCTTCAAAGACGAAGGAAAATCATTAATAATGCAGCAAGAATTAGCAAATAAGAGTAATAGTAGTATCGTTTTAATCGTTTCAGAGGATGAATTGTTTTACCCGAGAAGTACTCATAAAATTACAGGCTATATATTTATTTTAGCGGGATTAGTGCATCTAGGATTCAATATTCGCCCAATGCGATCTTACCTCCGAAGACGACGCTAGGATAATTTGTGTTAGGCTTCAAAAACTTCCTAAAATATTATGTATACTATTCGTAAAAGTCAATTAAGCGGATGAACTTCGTCTTTCAAGCGGAGTTTGTCTGCTTTTTAAATGCGTAACCTACATTGCTTGTGATAAAATATAGAGGAAGTTAGGTAAAAGAAGAGGGATTTTATTATATGGAATTATTAGCCCCAGCCGGCAGCTATGCCGCATTGGTCGCAGCTGTACAAGCAGGAGCCAACGCAGTATATTTAGGCGGAAAAGAATTCGGAGCTCGGCATTATGCCTCTAATTTTTCTCTGGAAGAATTAAAAGAAGCTATCGATTATTGTCATCTGAGAAATGTTCCCATTTATGTTACTGTAAATATTTTAATTCACGATGACGAGATGAAACGATTAAAACTTTATCTCATGGAATTATCTAATATTGGTGTTGATGGAATTATCGTTCAAGATTTAGCCGTTGCTAAAGTTGCCCGCGAAGTTGCTTCAAATCTTGAACTTCATGGTAGTACTCAATTAACTATTCACAACTTGAAAAGTGCACTTTATTTTGAAAAATTAGGATTTTCAAAAATTGTCTTAGCGCGAGAGCTTTCCTTAAATGAGATAAGAACCATTTGCGCCGGAACCGATTTAGACATTGAAATTTTTATTCATGGGGCACTTTGTATTTGTTATTCCGGCCAGTGTTTGCTTAGCAGCTTAATTGGTGGACGAAGCGGAAACCGCGGTAAATGTGCCCAACCTTGTCGATTACCTTATCAGCTTGAAAAGGACGGTAAAAAAATTAATATTGCTGAAGGTCAGCATTTGCTTAGCCCTAGGGATTTAAATTTTATTGAGTATCTGGAAGAATTCAGGGAAATGGGGGTCGCATCTTTAAAAATTGAAGGACGAATGAAAAGCCCCGAATATGTTGCAACTGTGGTAAATGCCTATCGCCAAGCCCTCGATAAAATAGAAATATCCAACGACAAAGATTTCCTGTCCCAAATTTTTCATCGCAGATATAGCAATGGGTATCTCGAAGGATTTTCCGGCAAACAAATGATGTCTGTGGATCGCCCTAATAATCATGGGGAAAAGGTCGGAATTATAAAATTAGAGCATGGAAAACCTATTTGTTCTTTTTCAAAGGCTATACGCATCGGAGATCAACTGGAAATCAGACCCGACAATCCAAAACTTAAAAGTGAAATTTTCACAGTAACCGAAAATCCATTGAACATTTCAAATGCTTTCCCTGAAAATACTAAAATTTATCGAGTATCAAGCACAGACCACCTGCAGTGGGTGAAAGATTTTTTACAAAAAGAACAGCGCTTTATTCCTCTCAAAATGACTGTTCAAGGGGAAGCCGGAAAGCCTTTGCACCTGACAATCACAGATGTCGAGCAAAATGAAGTTACCATTTTCGGTACTTACCATGCAATGTCTCCGGAAAAACATGAGCTCACTAAAGAGTTATTAACCAAGCAACTTGGACGGCTTGGGAATACCCCTTTCATTTTAGAAAATTTGACTTATTCCTCTTCAGCGCCTCTGATGGTGCCAATTAGCGAGCTCAATCAATTGCGTCGTGAAGGGGTAGAAAAGCTGATGAACCTTCGTTTAAATAAATATAACAAGCAGTTTATTATAAATGATAAAACGCTAATAACGGCGATTTCCAGCGACTCTGAGCTGGTTGTAACTGAGCCAAAAATCCAAGTTCAAGTAGCAAATAATGAGCAGGCAAAAATTGCACTACTCGCTGGTGCCGATCAAATTCTTTTTGAAGGCGATTTTAAAAATGATCTTAAAAAAGCAATCGAACTCTCAAACCTCGTAAAAAACTCACAAAAAGAGTTTATTCTTGGCTTTCCGCGAATTGTTCCTGAAGAAAATATTAAACTTTATGAAAATACTCTCAATAATGACCTACTTGCAAATTTTAATAATATTGAATTGTCCGGCCCTGCTTTTTTAAAAGAAATTTCAGCCCAATATCCTTCCATTAAAATTAGCGGCGGATTTTCACTAAATATTTTTAATAAAGCTACTTTTGAAGAGTACCTTCAATTGGGGTTTGAAAAATTAACTTTATCTCCCGAGCTCACATTCAAAGAAATTACCCAAATTACGAAAAAACAGGGAAATAAAGCACAGATTATTGTTCACGGCTTTCAAGAAGTAATGGTTTCAAAATTTTGCCTACTTGGTGCTTATTTAGGAAATCGTACAAATCATACTCCATGCACACAACCCTGCAAAAAAGGGAGCTATAGTCTCCGAGACCGCAAAAATGAGCACTTTAAAATTCACACTGATGAAAATTGCTTAATGCAGCTTCTAAATGGCAAAGAACTCTCTATGCTTCCATTTATCCATGACCTAAAGAATACACAAGCCGCTGTTTGGCGAATTGATGGGCGTTATCTGAACAATCAGCAACTTACATTAATTACCGAAATCTACAAAAAGCAGGAACGATTTTCCAAAGAACAAGAAAAACATTTGCTCTCAAATGATATTACAAGAGGTCACTATTTTAGAGGGGTTGAATAATTTGATTAGTAACGAGCGATGCTTAAAAATACTTGAATACGATGCAATTATCGAAAAATGGTGTCAATTTGCTGACACAAAAGCCGGAAAAGAAAAAATTCGGGCAATAGCTCCCACGGCTAAAGACTCACTGCTCTCACAAGAACTTGACATTGTAGAAGAGTCCTTAAAAGTCCTTGAATTTTATCCTAATCACCATTTTGGCGGCATCTATTCTATAAAAGATTCAATAAAAAGAGCCAAAATTGGCTCAATTCTCTCAAGTGAAGATTTCGTCAAAATTCTTTTAACAGTTCAGGCCACTCAAAAGCATCAAAAATTTTTCGCAACTCTTGAATTGGCAATTCCGCACCTTAAAGAACTTTCAACAAACCTAGTCACCATTCCACAAATTGAAAAAGAATTTGAACGGATGTTGAATGAGCATGGCGAATTGTTAGATGATGCGAGCCCGGAGCTTGCCAGGCTCCGGCGGGAGTCACGAGTTCTTCAGCTAAGCATTCGCAATAAATTGGATAATATTCTAAAAGCCACTGAAAATCAGAAATTTTTTCAAGAATCTCTTTATTCTGTTCGTGGAAACCGTTACGTTATCCCGGTAAAACAAGAATATCGACATCAATTTCCCGGGATCATTCACGATCAATCCTCCAGTGGTCAAACTGTTTTTATTGAGCCAATGGTATTAGTAGAAATAAATAATGAGCTTTCTCAGCTGAATAGTGCTGAAAGAAATGAAATCGAACGACTATTTATGCTACTGACCCGTTTGGTCGCAAGCAACTCAAGTTTCTTGTCTACTAATAGTGAATTTCTTACAGAATTTGATTTTATCTTCTCAAAGGGAAAATTTAGTCGCTCCTATCAAGGAATACGACCTAAAGTTTGCACAGACACAAGAGTTAAATTAATCAAAGCCCGGCATCCACTCTTAAATCCCCAACAAGTAGCACCTATCTCAATCGTGTCGTCTAATAACTGCAGTGCACTGGTCATTACAGGACCTAATACGGGTGGCAAGACTGTTGCCTTAAAAACAATCGGCCTTTTAGCTGCAATGCACCAAAGCGGGCTTCTTATTCCTGCAGACTATGGTAGTGAAATTCCTATTTTTCAGGGTATTTTTGCTGATATTGGCGATGAACAAAGCCTTGAACAAAATTTGAGTACCTTTTCCGGGCATATGACGCAGATTATTGAAATACTCAGTAATTTAACCAATGAAAGCAATCTTGTTCTTTTAGATGAATTAGGTGCCGGAACTGACCCCGAAGAAGGAACAGCCCTAGCAATGGCAATCTTAGAGAAACTAATTGAAAGGAATGCTAAAATTTTTCTTACCAGCCATTATGGCGAGCTAAAAGCTCACGCATTTTCACATCCCAAAATGGAAAATGCCAGTATGGAATTTGATTCCCATTCCTTAAGACCAACTTATCGACTCATCTTAGGCATGCCCGGCGAAAGCAATGCTCTGGCAATTTCGAAGCGCCTGGGACTTGCAGATGATATTATTCAATTGGCTTCTAAAAAAGTACGGTTGGAAACGAAAGAGCTCAATGAATTACTCACATCACTGCGAGGCCAACGAGATGAATTGCAACAGGAACTAGAAGCTACAAAGCAGAAGAGGGTAGGGGTAGATCAAGAACGACAAGCATTCGAAATTTATAAAGAAAAATGGCTTGATAAACAAAGCAGAAATTTAGAAAAAATTAAATTAGAAAATCAAAAATTTTTATCCGAAAGTCGGAAAGAAGTAAGCGATATTTTGAGTTCTTTAAAAGAATATCGGCATAATAATCTCGCCGGTGCAAATTTAGAACGACATATTCAAAAAGAGCGCGATCGGCTAAGCCAATTGGAAAATAATCTTCCAAAATTTTTAAATCCTGACGAAAGTGATACGATTTCTATTACTGAAAGTATTTTTATACCTGGTGACGGGGTTTATCTCCCAACATTAAAAGCTTCAGGCATCATTATTTCTGTAGAGGACAATCAACTGTGGGTCGAAGTTGGGGCCATGAAATTAAAGGCTCCTAAAAAAGGTGCTCGAAAGCTTGCGGAACCGCCTAAGCCAGAAATAAAAAAAGATTCCGGACGCCGCCGAATCTCACGGCTAAATGAAAAGAAAGAAAAACAAAATATGGTAAAGTCAATTGGCATTGAAATTGATGTTCGTGGCGAAAGTTCTGATGAAGCTATTTTGCGAATTGAGCGATTTATTGATGAGTCCTTAGTCGCAGGGTCGCCATTTATTCGAATCATCCATGGCAAAGGTACTGGAGTCCTGAAAGCTAAAGTTCATGAAATGCTTCGAGAACATCCCAATATAAAAGACTATAAATTTGCACCTTTTAATCAAGGCGGTGATGGCGCAACCGAGGTAAAATTATAATCTAGAATCAATAGTTCTTTTCTCCGATTCGGTTTGTCGCATAATATATATTATGTAAACTTATTTGAGGAAAATATCGAGCACACTCTTTTTCAGTTTATTAATTATCAGTTTTCATCTTTATCTGTAACCTATTTCTGATTTATCCGGACATAGCAAGACCTCCTATCATAGAATAAAATTCTGAGATAGGAGGTCTTTTCTTATTTAGTGTCTTATTTTCGGGAGACAGTACAAACACTACTTCATATTATATTATGCGGCGGTTCTTACTTCTTTTGTTTCGTTACTTTTCTTGAAAGTCAGCCATAAAGCTGGTGCAATAAAAATTGAAGTCAAGCAACCAAAACTGAATCCAATTGTCATTACAAGAGCAAAATCGCGAGTAGTGTCACCACCAAATAGATAAAGCGATACTGTTGTGAATAGAATAATCAGCACAGTATAAATAGTTCGCCTTACAGATTGGTTAATACTAAAGTCTGCAATCTCAACAATATCATCGTTACGCTGATATGCCTTCATATTTTCCCGAATACGGTCAAAGATAACAATTGTATCATTGATTGAATAACCAAGAATTGTCAGTGTTGCAGCAATGAAGTTTGAATCCACCTCTCCTTGAAGAAAACAATAAATTCCTACTGTAATCAACAGATTATAAACTAATGCGATAATTCCGGAAATCGCAAAGCGATACTCAAAGCGGAATGACACATAGAGAAGGATCAACACAACGGAAATTGCAAAGGCAATCAACGCATTTTGAGTAAGCTCAGCTCCTACAGTTGCCCCTACTCTTTCAATTCGCAGCACATCAAAGGCACCGAATTTTTCAGAAAAATCTGCCATCAGTTCCGCACGTTCATTTTCTTCTAAATCATAAGTCCGAATGAAAATTGTAGTCCCATTAGTTGCATTATTCTCACCAGTCTGACCGGCAACTTGAATCATACTGTTACCCAATCCATGCTCAGACATCACATCACGGACATCTGCAATTTCAATGGATTGGTGAAAGCGAGTTTCGATTAAAGTTCCTCCGGTAAAATCAATGCCTAAATTAAAACCTTTTACCATAATCGAAGCGACACTAAGTACTGCTAAAATCGCAGCAATAGAAAGCCATAGATTTCGTTGTTTCATTAATTGCAATTTCATGACTTTCCCTCCTTAATATCCATAGAATTTCGGATTTTTTACCATTCCGCTTCGAATAAACGACAGCAATAAATAACGAGTTACAGTAACTGCAGTAAACATGCTTAATACATTGCCAATTGCCAAAGTAACGGCAAATCCTTTAACAGGTCCTGTACCAAAATAAAATAGCACAACAGCAACCATAAAACTTGTCATATTTGAGTCGAAAATTGTATTAAAGGCTCTGGAAAAACCAAGTTCCATTGAGGCACGTAATGTCTTCCCTGCTCTCATCTCTTCTTTAAACCTCTCAAAAATCAACACATTCGCGTCGACTGCCATCCCAATCGAGAGAATCAAACCAGCGATACCCGGTAGTGTCAGCGTCGCATTAAGGAAATATAATGTTGCTAAAGTCATCAAAATATAGAGAACCAAAGCAATATTAGCAATTAAGCCAGGCATTCGGTAGAAAAGAAATAAGAAAATAAATACTGCTGAAAAGCCCATTGTGAATGCTTGCATTGACTTATCTTTAGAATCCTGCCCTAATGTTGGGCCAATTGTACGGATTTCCAGTACATCTACTTTTACAGGAAGGGCACCGGAGCGAAGCAGTAAAGCAATTCTTTGAGCTTCTTCGAGGTTCCGTTGTCCGGTAATTACTGCACTTCCGCCGCTAATCGTTTCATTCACTCGTGGATTCGTAAGCAAATCACCGTCCAAATAGATTGCTATGGATTTCCCTATATTTTTACGGGTCATTTCTTCAAATTTATTTGCCCCGGCGTCAGTAAACTCAAGGCTTACCAGAGCTTGATTATTTTGGAGTACTGCCTTGGAATTTTTTAAATCCGCACCGGTCAACAAAGATATACCGGCTTCGTCTTTAAATTCTAACATTGCAGTCTTACCCAAAATCTCAATTGCTCTTTCAGGATCGTTAATGCCGGGAAGTTCAACAATAATGCGATCTTTTCCTTCTTGTTGAATCATTGGTTCGGTAAGCCCCAATTCATCTACCCGTTTTTCAATAATCTGATAAACCTGATCCACAGCTTCCTGATCAACCTTATTTTGTTCTGTATCAGAAAGCCTCAATACAACATGGGTACCACCTTGTAAGTCCAAACCTTGTTTAATTCCTAAAGCCAAAGGCTTTGCATACACGGCAAATGCCGCCAAAATTGCGATACTGATGACTAAAAACATCATCAGAGGCTGCTTACGCACCTGAAATTCCTCCTTTAGAAGCGCTTAAAAGTTTCAAGCACACCTTTCTCATTCACTAATAGATTCATTCGAATGTCATGACTTTCTCTGGGAATGGTATCAAGCATTTGAAATGACCAACCTACCCCAACCAAAGTCCCTGTTTTTTCCTCTAAAAAGCGATCATAAAAACCGCCGCCCATTCCCAAGCGATAACCTTTTGAACCAAAAGCAATGCCCGGTATCCAATATAAGGATATATCTGCCAGATTTATTGGTTTAACTACTTTGGGCTGAAAAAATCCTAATTGAGTTTTTTCAAGTTCTTCTTGATATTGCGCTGCAATCATTGTTAAATCTCTTGTTAGCGCTGGAACATAAACTCCCCAGCCTTTTTTTTGAGCTTCTTTCATTGCCATCATTAAGTCTGGTTCTTCCTTTAAAGCAATGTAAGAAAGCAAGTTACCGACAGGATATTTTTCCAATTCAGTAAGTAAATACTCGCAAATGCACTTACTGTTTAACGATTTTGCTGCTAAAGGCAGAGCCTTTCTTTTTGCGCGAATTGCTTCTCGAACTTGTTTTTTTTCAGAAAAAATACTCATTTATTTAGGTATTACACCACTAATAGCAGAACGATTAAAAGTAAGCTCTACTTTATCTGCGACTTCTAATACCACAATACCATCATCACTTAATTTGGTAATCATCCCATGGATACCGCCAACTGTTACCACCCGATCTCCTCTTTTAATTGATGCCAGCATTTCATTTCGGGCTTTTTCTTGTCTTTTCTGCGGACGATACAAAACAAAATAAAATACAATCCCCATTAAAATAAACGGAGCATAATTCATTAAACTCTGCATCGCTTCCGGGCTAAACATTCCATCCATTTACATTCCTCCTTATTCAATCACTAAAATAAAATTCGCCTTATTTTACTATTTTCCTTTTCCATCTTCATAAAAAGACCAAAATTCTTTACGAAATTCTCTAAACGAATTATTTAAAATCGCTTCTCTCGCCCTTTCCATCAGACGTAACAAAAAATGAATATTGTGAATTGTTGCCAATTCCAATCCGAGTACCTCTCCAGCTTTAAATAAATGTCTAATATAAGCTCTACTGAAATTCTGGCAAGTGTAGCAAGTACACCCTTCCTCTATTGGCGAAAAATCTTTTGCATAACTTGCATTTCGTATAACAAGTCGCCCTTTTCGAGTCAGTACAGTTCCATTCCGAGCTACTCGTGTCGGATATACACAATCAAACATATCTATTCCTCGCGCAACTCCTTCAACTAGACAATCAGGTGTTCCAACTCCCATCAGATAGCGCGGTTTTTTCTGAGGTAAAAATTGCACCGTATTATCGAGAACCTCATACATCATTTCTTTGCTTTCGCCGACACTTAAGCCGCCAATTGCATAGCCAGGAAAATTCAGTTCAACTAATGCTTCCGCGCTTCGTTTTCTAAGATCTGCATACATCCCACCCTGCACAATGCCAAAAAGAACTTGATAGGGGTGCTCATGATGCTCTAGACACCGCTTTGCCCATCGAGTCGTCCGGTCAGTAGATGCCAAAGCATAATCGTACTCAGCCGGGTAAGGAATGCATTCATCAAAAACCATCGCAATATCTGAGCCTAATACCATTTGAACCTCAGTGGCTCTCTCAGGCGATAAAAACTGCTTTGAGCCATCAATGTGAGAGCGAAACATCACTCCCTCCTCAGTAATTTTTCGATTGTCACTAAGGCTAAAGACTTGAAAGCCACCGCTATCTGTGAGAATACCTTTCTTCCAGGCCATAAACTGATGAAGCCCGCCGGCTTCTTTGATCAACTCTTCGCCGGGTCGCAAAAACAAGTGATAGGTATTACTTAAAATAATTTGTGCTTCAAGTTCCTCCAGCATTTTAGGTGTCAGCGTTTTAACTGTCGCCTGAGTTCCTACCGGCATAAACATCGGGGTTAAAAAACTACCATGAGCAGTGTGCATAATTCCAGCTCTTGCCCCAGTATCCGGACAAGTTTTAATTAATTCATAGCGAAAACTCACCTACTAAAAACATCCTTTCTTATATAATTAACATACTATCGCCGAAGCTAAAAAATCGATATCGCAGTTCGATTGCTTGATGATAAGCATTGAAAACATTGTCCTTTCCAGCCAGTGCACTTACTAGCATCATCAGAGTTGATTGTGGAAGGTGAAAATTGGTA
>JGI996J12353_1000361_pt1 | contig 11582 bp, 7 predicted proteins | sample IntmicLarv5ML5BL_FD_12353 | JGI IMG/M metagenome (IMG submission 12353) | reverse complement strand
TTTTCATCCGGTGTGAATGACTCTATGAGTTGTTTTAATTTTAAACAAGAAGTATCGAATTTCATATGTGAGTTCGATTATTGTTGGTGTGATAAATATGACTAATGCTTTCTCCCCCTCTCCTCGGTTTCTTTTTTTGGATTTTGCATCGAATATGAATGGTTCTAACTCTAAACAGAAAGACTCTATTGCTTCTTTTGAGGACCAATATTCCAAATTGAATATTATTGATAAAGAGAAATATGGTTTAATGCAGGACTTTTTTAATCAATTATTTCTTTCTAAGGATTTTGTGGATGTCCATATATCTTACCCGAGTTTCAATAAAGAACCCCGTATTAATGAGAATTACAATTTCAAATACTACAACAATGTCGCAATAAGGATTAAAATTTCTTCGAAACAGGATCTTGTTCTCATGGGTGATGTTACAGTTCGAGGACGAGATCGAGTCGACCAATCCTTTTTCAATGTTAAAAATTTTATTGTTATGGATTCAAATATTGTACACATGGGGGAGTTTCCATTTTCATGCCATGTTTATGCCGCATTTAATAAAAATGAGGGGCGTCCTGAATGGGAAGATTACTCATTAAATCCTCCTTCTGACCGTGAATGGCGCAACACTCTGTTTAATGAAGATTTTATGCTGGAATTATCAAAATCATACGTTGTTGACAAGCCGGAAGAAGTATTAAAAACTCTTAATATTTGGAATAAATATTTGGAGGCCAAACAATACCTTATTGGCGAAAATTCTAAAAACGGTTTTACGATTGAAAAACCTGAATTTCTCAAGGGATATTTCAAGGAAATAAAAAAGGGACAGAATGAAACAAATATTGTCGATGATATTCGTATTCCTTTTCTTGAAAAAGTCGGTCAGTTATGGACACGAACAAATGTAAATGATTCCGATGAAAAAGTTTTAGGGCATATTGTTCATGATGTTCTCGAAAAGGAATTTCAGAAAGATGAAAAAAATTATTTAAGAAAATTCAACGGGCTTACAAGAAGTTCCATAAAAATTATTGATCCCTTAAAAAAAAATACAGGTAAGAAAGAGGATAATCTCGTTTTCAAATTCGATGATACCCGAATCTCTGCCGCAGTCAAAGAATTTATCCTTCCGCTAGATGAATTGTCAAAATTGGACGAAATCGAAAAAAGAAAGATAAAGCATGCGGAAGAAGGTAGTATCAAAAGATTAAACGGTTCGGTTGAATCAAAAATTTCGGAGTTTAAAAACCGTGAATTCATCTTGCTTCTTGATAAATTTAAAAAAGAACAGATTTCTTCCGTCATTCAAAGGATGACTGATGAACGTTCAAAGAAAATAGAAGCGGATTTGAAATCGGCTCAGGAATCTGTAAATCAGGCGGAAAAGAAAGTCAATGACGCTGTCAAAAATGCTCGAAAAAACAATTCCAAGTTACAGGATGTTGCACTTCAAGATGCCGTAGATAAAGATAAAAATGTCATCAATGCCAATGCAAATCTTTTAAAAGAGAAATCAAAACATGATCCGGTTTTAATTGAAAAAAAATATAATTTGGATGAAATGGTGGAAACTGAAATTTCAAGGATTATCCGTCTTGAAGAGAATAAACTTTTAGGGTCAAAACGGTCTGAGTTCTGGCATTCTTTTGAAAATCAGTTTAAAGAAGAGCTGAAACTGGAGCAAATCGCTATCAAAGCCGAAATGGCTACTCTTAAAGAGGAACTTGTAAAAGAAAAGAAAATTGTAAGATTGCATACTTATTTCGAGGTACCGATTTCGGAATCTTCAACTGTCGATCTTATCCTCAAAGAATCTACTAAATCTCTAGAAGGGCATAATAATTATTTTATGATTTATGACGATTCCGGTGATAGAATTCTTTTAAGGCGGCAAAAGATAGCTTTAGAAAAATTCATGAATGGATATGTTATGAATCCTTTCCTTGCAACAGCATTATTCTGTCCGGAAGCAGGAATCAGAGTTTCCGATATTCCGGTTGAGTCATTTTATCAAGAAAATCTAAATCCGATCCAAAAAAAAGCTGTACAGGCGGCTGTTTCTTCAAACGGTATGTTTCTCATCCAAGGTCCGCCCGGTACCGGAAAAACACAAGTTATTGCTGAAATTACAACCCAATTAGTTCGTCAGGGGAAGAAAGTGTTAATCGCCAGCGAAAACAACAAAGCAGTTGATAATGCATTCAGCAGACTCCCTAAAGACCCGATTATTCGGCCTCTCCGGCTTATTAATGATAAAAAACGGTTGGATAATCCATATTCTATAGATTTCCTTCTTAAAAACTTCTATGGAAATATTTCTAAGACCTTAGATGAAAGAGTCAAGGAATATGGAAATTATGAAGACTATAAAGAAAATTTCAAGGAAAAGTTAGATAATTTAAAACTTCGGTTCAGTCAATTGAAAAAATTAGAAAAAGAAATAAAAGATGTTGAGAACGAAGTCGAAGGGAAGAAAAAGGATCTTCGAAAGTTAGACATTCAGTTGGCAGAGGTAAAATCTGAAAACACACAAAAATCCATGAAAATAGATGAGCTTCAAGACCACTGTTCTCAAATATCTAATTTTATGCTGCCGGATTCCGAGGGTCAAAAAGATTTTTCCAAAAAACTTCATTCTATTCTGAAACAGATTGGGGTAGACGAATCAGATGATAAAAAAGCATCAGAGCTTGCTGTGGCTGTTTGTAGCTTAGATGATAGAGATATTATAGCTCAAATTGCAATGATGAGGGTTCATGAGGAATATTTTAAACTGATTGCGGAAAAATCAAAAGAAAAATCACCCGCTAAAATTTCTATGATGAATCAACAAATTGCCGAATATGAGGACGTGAATGTTGTTCTCGGTTCTGATTTCCATCTGTTTGAATTATTTAAAACACACACTTTGACAAGCGAAGAAATTCTTAAATTAAAAACAAACTTAAGAAATTTAAAGACAAAAATGTCCCAATTTTTCGAAATAAGTATTAAAGATTTAGAGGATTCTAAAGAAGATACAAGCCATCTTGAACGAACCAGAAAACGGCTTGATATTGAAATAGACGAACTTCAAGAAAACAAAGCTTATGCAGAGTATAATACCTCCAGGGACAAACTTCGTTCTGAAGTACGGAAAGTATGTTTGGAATTGCACATTGCGGATTCATATAAAGATTTGTCTGATGCATTGGAAATCATTGAGGATCATTGGGCCAAACTTTCAAAAGAATCTAAAAAAGATGAAGGGAAAAAGGAGAAATTAATTCCAATATATCGAGAAATTTCAAAATATTTGATGGATGGGGATGTCTTTGAAAATGACAAAGAACAATATACTGAAAAATTGCATAAGTATGTCAATGTAATCGGGATGACATGCACTGCCAGAGATTCAATTAGTGATACAGCAATAGACGTCAATACTATGGGTATTGATGTTGTCATCATTGATGAAGTCAGTAAAATCTCCTTTGTTGAATTGCTTCAGCCTATTCTTTATGGTAAAACCGTTATTCTTGTAGGGGACCATAAGCAATTACCTCCTATGTATACATCAAATGTTCCGGCAGATGCAGATTGGAGCAATTACGATGAAGAATTCATAACTGAAGAATTGGATAAAGAGTTTAAGGAAATTTATGAAGATTCTTTCTTCAGACAGCTTTTCAAAAAAACGCCCGAAAGCTCTAAAGTTATGCTTGACACACAATATCGTATGCATCCTCAAATTATGGATGTTGATAATGAATTTTATTCCGATTCTCCATTAAAATTCGGTGGACAAACGGGGGATAAAGAACATTATCTCGAAATAAGTGGTCAATTAAAGAAAAAAATAGTCGGGTTGGATAATCACGTTATATTTGTTGATTGCAAAGGAAAAGAACGGCAGGAGTCCGGAAGTACATCATTCACGAATAGAGAAGAAGCTGAAGTTGTTAAAAAGATGTTAGAACTGATTAATCAGAATTGTAAATATGATCGAAATCGCCAACCACTTGAAGATAACTCAAAATTTCGCAAAGAAGATACCCGTTTGAGTGTCGGGGTGATTTGTCCTTATGCCGACCAAGCTTCTTTGATTCGAAAAGGAAAAACTCAAAAATACTCCTCTTTTAACAACAGCGAAGATGAAAAATTTATGGTAAAAACAGTTGATGATTTCCAAGGCGATGAGCGTGATATCATTATCTTGTCAATGGTGCGGACAAATAAAAGAGCAAAATTCCTTCAGGAATACAGAAGAATAAATGTTGCAATGAGTCGATCCAGAAGGCTGCTGATTATTGTCGGCAATGCCTCTGTTCTTTCACAAATGAGTGTAAAGATTGATACAGCCAGTGGTAATCCTGAGCAAAGAAAAGTTTACAGTAACATTTTGCAAAAAATCAAAAAGTCAAATGGTTATCTAAGTTCTGAAGAAATTATGGGGGGTAATTGATTATGTCAAATGAAACACAAACACAGATTGGGCTTCCGTTTCCTATAATTAACAGTAAAGTCTCGGCAAAATACAGCGCAACAGAAAAGCCATCGGGGTTAGGCTATATGCTTCTGAAAATGATCGGCTTAGGTGTTTCCGAAAATCTTACATTTCAAGAACTTATTGAAGAATTTGGTCTTCCCGAAGATGTATTTTATATTTTCAAGGATGAATTGAACAGTTTATTCTCTAAAAAAATGATTATTTTCAAATCTGATATTCATTTGGATTCCGAAATTTCGTTAATCTCATTTACAAAATTAGGGTTGGAGGCATTTTCGAAGGGTGTAATCTCTCAAGAACCCAAAGATTTTACAACAGAGTTATATTTTGCTCCCGGAAAAAAAGATAAAATTTACAAATCCAACAATAATTTCAAACAATATTCTAAAAAGGTCGATGAAGGTTTATTTCAAAAAATCGCGGTTGACTCTAATGACCTCGAGGAGTTCCTAAAATCTGATAAAAATAAATCGTATTATAAGATCAAAAAAGAGGAAGATATTTTTGATTTTAAATTGGAATCCACCATTCCGGCCATTTACGAACAAAGTGTGAAATTGCTATTTGATAAAATGAGTGCTCAATTCTCTCTCTATGAAGGGGATATGGATATGAATTTCATCAAAAGTCATTATTCATTTGATTTTATAATGAATTTCTTGAATCCCTGTCTTTTTGAATCTTCTTCATCTGATATTGATATTCGAAAATGGGGTGAAATCCCTATGTCATGGAACAATTATGATTATCTGCTCCCGAAGGATTTCATTGTTCGTGATTCGGAATTATGTTTATTTGATTCGGAATATTGCATTGTTAAAGGCAATTCTTTTTCGACACCGGTTTGCCTCAAAAAATTGGATTCAAATGCGGTCATTATCACTTCTTTGGGGGCATTTGCTTATCATTTTGTAAATGAAAAGATCTCAATTAAAGGCTATGAAGGCTCCATGAAATCGAATTTGGTTGTTCACCGATTGCTCAGCCCGGAGGAAACAGACGAGTGTCTTAAAGAGGTATTAAAATCAATTAATCTGGACGAAACACAAGGTTTTATCCAAGGCATAGATGTTTGCCGACGGATGATTGATAGTGAATCTGAAATTCAGGCGTTGGTTATAAAACACCTCCTCGGTGAGTCTATACATGGGTATCATACAGCCGCAGTTGATCTCAAAAAATATGAAAATGAAAAATGGCATAAAAAATTACCGGAATTTATTGAGGAGTCTCTTTGTGGGCGGACCGATTTATTAAAGAACGGCAAAGAAATTGCAGACCTGCTCTTTTCTTTATCTTCCGAAAAAATCAAATCCGACTGGAGTTCCTTACTTCCTCTCTTGTTTTCTTCCAATTCAATGTCCAATTCGGAATTGGCGGATTATTGTTTGGATAAAGGTCTTGATAAAAGAGTTATTATCCGAAGCTCCGGTATTTTGGAATCGTTGGTTCAAAGCATATTGGAAAATGAAAAAATCGAAGGGAAGTCTAAATTCTTCAGCACAGTATCAAACATCAGGTATAATTTGGCAAAACTTCAGAATCTGACTGGAATATCTTCATTTTCCGAATACAGTTTTGATATTGATTCAATTGATGATGAAATTGAAAAGCAGATTGTTGAATCGGTTTCTACATTAAGTTCATCATTTGATGCTTTTTCTTCCGAATTAAAATCATTGAATTTACTCAAAGAGGTTGAAAGCAGTTTAGATGACATTCGTCGATATTTGAATATTTTTAAAAGCATAAATGTCACTCTTAAAAATCGCAATAAAAAAATGAATCAAAAAGATTTATTGAAAGAACCCAATCCTCGTCTGTTTGGAATATCTTTAGGTATACGGCTAGAGAATATTTTAAAAACTATGGTTCCTATCGCATCATTAAATGAAATGCTTGAAGATGTTCGCCAGAGACAATTTATTTCTGAATCTGATTTCAAATCATTGGATGAATTCAGAGATTTTAGAAATAAATGTGCTCATGAAGCTGAAATTCAGAGTCCGAATCAGGAGAAAAAATCTGAATGGCTTAGTCTGGTCTTCCGTTTTGAACTGCCAGCAGAGGAGGCCAAAAAATGAGCAAATGTTACTATGCAGATTTGGAGATGATAAGCCATTGCACGGAATTATGCAATCTGGCTCAAAGCAGATTATGCGGTATAGACCAAACAATTGAATATTTGCAAAAAAACGCAAGTATGCTGATTGATGAGGATATTTCCGGTCTGATAAAAGATTTAGAAGCTTCAAAAGAAAATATCCTCTCTAAAATTCATGAAATTTCCTCATCCGTTTCATCTGCTAATACACAGATGTCATACGATGAAGTTCGAGAGATGACGAATCGTACTAGATCTCTTCTCAGCGAAGCCAATGATGTCAGCATCATTAAAATGGGTGTCATTAAAAATATGATTCGTGAATCTTTGGATTCTGCCATTAAAGAACATGAAGATGAGGTGAAAAGGCTGTCTGAAGGGCGTGCTAAAAAAAGGAACGATTTATCTCCTTTTTTAGAAAGCATTTCTGATGCGGAAGTGCGCGGAACTGTTAGGATACTTGTCCGAAATCCGGAATATAATAACCTTTCATTAAATGAAATCAAAAATTTGGCAGAAAAAAGGCTTGGATCTGATGCATCGTTGCCTGAATCAGATATTAATAAAATTCGCAAACAGATTCTTACAAATATGGCAGATAATTGCGTTGAAGGGGAGACAATTTCCGCCATTATGAATGATTTCGACCCTTCGGCTCCAAATGTTTTAAAACTTATTAATGAATCGGATGAGGCTGTCATTTCAGAAAAAATCCGCAAAAATGCAATCAATGCAATTATTTTAAATATTACCGATAAAGGATTTATTGTTGAAAAGAAAAACATTCGGCTTATCCGTGAAAAAAATGAAGTTAAAATAACAGCAATGAAACCGGGGGGTCAGCGCGCAGAATTTCATATCAATTTGAATGGTTCTTTTATTTACAAATTTGATGAATATGAGGGTCAGGCTTGTCAAAAGGACATTACTCCGTTTATTGCTGATTTGGATTCTGTATATGGCATGAAAGTCGGGAACATTAAAGAAGAATGGTCAAATCCGGATAAGTCCGCAAAGATGAATTATCAAAAAACTGATGTTATGAGGGGTGGTTAAAATGTCTGTTCAAAATGCAATAAGCCGTATCAATAGGGAAACCGGAATTAAAAAATGTATTATTATCGACGGGAATACAGCTGATGTGTTCCTTTCTGATCGCAAGATTGTCACTTTAAAGGATCTGTTAATTAAAAATATTGAGGGACAAGGTTATGATGATGTCATTTATTGGGATCGAGTCTCGGGATTTGAGGGGAATACATCTGGTCTCCAATTTGTAGATGATGTTAAAGATGAGGAAGGCGAAGAATATGATTTTGGAGCCGAAGCTCCGAATATCCCTGATACATCTTCGTCCGGATCTTGTAAAGATACTTCGGATATGTTAAGCGTTGTTTTCAGAACAATGAATGATGAAAAATGCCGAACGGTTTTTATTTTGAATTGGACCGAATATTTGTTTTCATCCGGTCAATTAGACCCGAATGACCGGCAGGCTTTGACACTTTTGGGAAAATCTCTTCGGGATCAGCCACCGCGTCATAATAGTACTGAACGCGGAAGTACGGTAATACTTATTGTCAATAAAACTGCAACTCTTCCGCTATCCTTTTATAATGGAAATCCGGAAATTAGCCAAATTACCATCACCAAGCCTGATCGAGTAGAGCGAAAAGAAATGGTGGAGCGTATTGCATCTAGTTTTTCATTAAAAGGTGTCAACGACATTACTGAAAGTGAACGATTTTTAGAATTTATTGACATGATGTCTGAGTTTACCAACCGCGAAATTATACAAATGGCAAATATGTCTCGAAGTGAAGAGCGTATGTCATTTGATAAATTATTTTATCTTTTTAAGTATGGGGAAACTGAAAATCCTTGGGAAAAATTGGAAGCATCAAATGTTAAATCAATCAAAAAATTTCTTTCCGGTCGCGTCATCGGGCAGGAAGAAGCTATCAATAAAGTTGAGGATGTGATTGTCAAAGCATTCATGGGCCTCACCGGAATGCATAAAACCTCAAGCAAGTCTATGCCCAAAGGCGTTTTATTTTTTGTCGGTCCGACCGGGGTCGGCAAAACAGAACTTTCTAAATCTCTTGCAAAATTTTTATTCGGGGAAGAAACGGCTTGTATTCGGTTTGATATGAGTGAATATGCGCAGCAAAACAGCGATCAGAAGCTTATTGGGGCACCTCCCGGATACGTTGGGTATGAGGAAGGCGGTCAGCTTACGAATGCTATAAGAGAAAAGCCGTTTAGTGTTGTGCTATTCGATGAAATTGAAAAAGCGGCTAAGCCCAATCCGCGTATACTTGATATCTTCCTTCAGATTTTAGAAGACGGAAGACTTACAGACAGTCGGGGCGAAACGACATATTTTACAGATACAATTATAATATTCACATCAAATCTCGGCGCAAGCACAGTTTCTAATAGCAATAGCAAAGAAAAAGTTCACGAAGATTTTATTCAAGTTGTTAGGGAATACTTTGATCGTGAACTCGGAAGACCGGAACTTTTGGGTCGAATCGGATATAGTAACATCGTTCCGTTCAATTTTATTAGTGATTCCGAATTTGCAATGAGTATAGCCCGCTCAAAGATGAAGCCGATTCGAGAAGGAATTCTGGAAAAATATAAAATTAAGTTGGAAATTGAAAATGAAAATCTCTTTTTCGAATATATTCTTAGGGGTGCGGATACATCCAAAGGCGGAAGAGATATTTTGAATGCATTAAATGATCGACTTTTAAGCCCATTGGCAGCTTTCCTGTTCCAAAACTATGATGATTTACGAAGTTTTAGAGAAGCAACATTAATCGTATCTGTAAAGTCTGATGATTTGAGGTTTGATTTTAATGAATGAATTGTTGTTCAACATTGCAGCTATAAACATATGTACTGACTCGGAAGGCCCGGGAAAAAGGTTTGCAATCTGGTTTCAAGGATGCGATATTGGCTGTTCCGGTTGCTGTAATCCATCTTTTCAGACAATTGAAAAAAAACACATTATGACACATACTCAACTTGTTTCGGTCATATCTAAATCCATAATGGAAAACGGTATTGAAGGAGTTACGTATCTGGGGGGTGAGCCGACACTTCAGAAAAATCTGTCTTTTCTTTCTGAAGCTATACAAAATCTGGGTTTGGGAGTTATCATGTTTACCGGAAAAAAAATCTCAGACATCAGCCCCGAATTTTTAAAAGGAATTGATATGGTGATTGATGGAAAATTTGATTTATCTTTACCGGATGAAAGAAATCTTATCGGTTCCTCAAATCAGAATCTTTTTCTTCTTACAAACCGATACCGTTCTGATATAGAATGGTTTTTTGAAAAAAGACCTAAAAAAGTCGAAGTAAATGTTTTTGATGAAAACGTCGTATTCTCGGGAGATGTTTTTTAATTCTGTTTTTCTCTGCCTCGCTTTTTCTGCAAAACCTTTTTATATCATCATTCGGTTGATAGGTTCATTTGAGTCATTATTATTCAAGCCTCCAGTTTCGGCCACTCGGGAGCTTCGAATAAAATTCAAAAAACCATTGAATGCTTCAGCCAGCGTTGCATTGAATGTTTATCTATAATCCGAACGAACCCATCAAAATGATTTTGTCTGACTGTTACAATGAAGACAGAAAAAGAGCGGGACGTTTAATGTATTCCGCATGCAGATATGCTGCGTGTCGGTGCTGAGCACACGCTTTTTTCTGATAAATTTTGACAGGCAGAGGTTACCGTTTTGACGGATTTGGCGCTTGAAACATACATTAATTAAACAAGCGCAACGAGATTATCAATTTCAATAAGGAGATATAATGACAACAGCATACGATGTTCCCGCAATTGATCTCATTACAAGAGTTGCGGAAAAATTTAAAGAAAACGACAAAATCGTACCCCCGGAATGGGCAGAATTTGTCAAGACCGGTGTTCACAAAGAATTCCCGCCCGTCCAAGAAGACTGGTGGTATGTCAGATGTGCCGCAATCCTCAGAACTATCTACATGGATGGCCCGATCGGTGTCGAAAGACTCGGCTCCGTTTACGGCGGTAAGAAAAACCGCGGATCTGCACCTTCCAGAAAAGCAAAAGGCAGCGGTTCAATCATCAGAAAAGCTGTTCAGCAGCTTGAAGCCGCAGGCTACCTGCAAACTGCCAAAGCCGGCAGAACTGTTGCAGGACCGGGAAGATCATTGCTTGACAACACAGCATATGAACTGAAAGGAGAACTTCTCGAAAAGTATCCGGGATTGAAAAACTACTGAAAAATGGTTTTTCAGCCGCAGTTCTTAATCGAAAAAACCGATTCTGATAACTTTATTTAAGGAGGCATTGAAAAATGGATAACGAGCTCGAAGAAATTCGCCGCAGAAGAATGGCTCAAATGCAGGAGCAGCAAGCTCAGACTCAAGGAAGTCCCGAGCAAGCCGCATATCGGCAGGAGCAAGCCCAAGCAGAAATGGAAGCCCGCAAACAAGAGCTTCTTCGAAAAATTCTGACGCCCGAAGCCCGCGAGCGTTTAACAACGCTTCGTATGTCTCGTCCGGCTCTCGTCGAACAATTGGAAATGCAATTATTTTCCCTTGCTCAAAACGGCCGTCTTCAAAATATGATTGATGACGAGCAATTGAAGCAGCTTTTGGCGCAAATTCAGCCGCCGAAACGGGAAACCTCCATTAAAAGAGTCTGAGATTCCAAGATTTGGAATTTGTCAAAACAAAACTTAACGGATTAATCAAAACAATCAAAATCGAAGTGTTAAATTATGAAAGCTCATGTATTATTCAGTGGCGGCAAAGACAGCGCATTATCTTCATTGATTTTGGAGCCTTATTTTGAGGTTCAGCTTGTCACCTGCAATTTCGGCGTTTTGCCGACAGGAGAAGTTGCCGGATTAATTGCAAAAGAATTGGGTTTTCCGCACACCGTCCTTCAACCGCCGATTGAAATTTTGGAACACGCCGCAGAAATCGTTAAGA
>JGI996J12353_1000360_pt1 | contig 11592 bp, 11 predicted proteins | sample IntmicLarv5ML5BL_FD_12353 | JGI IMG/M metagenome (IMG submission 12353) | reverse complement strand
TGTGAAAATGATTGAACGCTGCACGCTGCTGTCGGTAACGCCCAACCGAGAATCGGATGTCCCGCTTTTTCCAAGCGGTCGGCAAGCTCTAAGACTTCCGGTTCGCCACCGGTTTTCATTTTTGCAGCGCAAACATTACAGCCGACAATGAAAATATTGTGGAATTCCTCAACGAAAGAAAGAATTTCCTCAAACGGCTTTGCTTTAGTGATAATCATAATAACACGAAAATAATCCACCTGATTTATTTTCAGATTTACCTTGCAGAAAAATCGTGAATGAGAAAACGATTGAGCTGCAAAATAAAAATTCAGAATATCATGATATATGCGTTATTTGTATATAAAGTTAAAAGTAAAAACGAAAAATGCAACCGGAATAAAAGAGCAAAAAGAGAAGAAATGATTTCTTCTCAATTCAAAAAATTATTTTCTTCTCATGTACAATGCGCCGGCGGCAATGCCGATACATGCGATTAAACCGATAATGCCGATTCCGGGAACGCTGTTGTCTTTATCTCCGGCGGGAGTTTTGGGCAAAACCGGAATCATGTAAACGGTTTGATAATTGTCGCGGTCTTCGTCTAATTCTTGATTTAACGCAATGACAAACCAAACGCCGTCATCGTTAAATGTGAATGATTTTGTCATGTTTGAATTCACGTGTTCATAAATTCCGATACCCGGACCGTTTTTCAAGATTTCAGCCGGACTGGCGTATTGTTCGGCGCGAATCGGAAGCGGGTTGTGAAGCGGTGCTGGATCGTCGGCTTCATTTAAGAACCAGTCCAAGTCGCCGTCAACAAAGAATGACATTGAAGATGCTTCTGTCAAACCTTTGGGGTTTGATGTTGCGTAAACTGTCACGGGTGAGCCGGCATCGTGTCCGTACTTTTTGACATTATCCCAGCCGGTTGAACTGTTGCCGACATATAACGGACAGAAAGTATATCTCTCGCGTGTCATCGTTCCGTCTGTAAATCCTTTTTGATAGCCTTGAACGTAATAAACGCCTTCCTGATTCAATGTAACACTGCCGACATACCATCGAGCTGTTACAATTCTTTCGCCTGTGTCGTATGTCACATTGTTCGGTGCATGCTGAACGGAAATTTTCTGAACAGTTCCGTCAGGAGCAATAAGATTCATGCCGATATCCAAATTCGGTCCGTTTTCACGTGCTTCCGTAAAATAGGAGTCCGGAGGATGCACGACATACAAATAAAGATTTGTTTTTTCATTGATGTTGAAATAATAATCTTCGGCAGTTACGTTAATTGATTCCTGTTGAGAATCTGCCGGGAAAATTGCAACATAGTGGGCAGATGCCGGGCCGGCTAATAAAAGTAAAAGCGCGGCAGCAATTAAAAATGAAATTATTTTTTTTGTCATAAAATCACCACAATAATTCAAAAGAAAGTAATACCAAATAGTTCAACATAGAGTCGTTAGTATTACAAATATTTAATAAAGTGATACCAATATAAAAGAATAATGGCAGATAAAAATAAAAAACGGAGAAAAAAAACAAGAAAAAAGAAAACGAGTGAAAAAAGGAAAAGAAAAAAAGGAAGAAGAGGATGAAAAAGGAAGCGAAAAGCTTTCTTTTTCAAATTTAAAACATTTTGATTCATATTTTTATCTTCTTTTCAGAAGCAGCACGCCGATAATACCGACAATACCGACACAGGCAAGCAATCCAAGAAAGCCGATAACTGCCAATAAAGTAAAAGACAAAAACATACCACTAGCATGGAAAGTGTTATCGTGACTCGGATAGCCATATTCGTAATATGCGCCGTTTTCATAGTAGCCGCCCTGATGTCCTGACCCGTGAGAACCGGATGAAGACGGCAACGCAGTGCCGAGTATGCTTCCTTTCTGCACCGGCATAACATAAGTCGCTTGGAAATTGTCTCGATCATCGTCGCCGCGTTCATTTAAAGCAACGATTGTCCAGACGCCTTCTTTGGGAAGCGTAAACGAGACAATCGGGTCTGTGTTGGAGCGGACATAGCCGTCAAGGTCAATACCGTCATCGCGGAGCATCGTTTTGAACGGGCTGAGATATTCGTCAGCTTTGACCGGAAGCGGATTGCGGACATTTGCCGGACGCTCGACTTCCTGTTCAAACCAACTGAAATTGCCGCCAACATAGAAAGAAACCGATGTTCCTGATTTGAGATCATCGACTTCTGCCATCGGATAAACAACGACAGCGGCGCCTGCATTTTGACCGAAATTTTGAAGATTGTCCCAGCCGGTAGAATTGTTGCCGACATACAGAACCGTGAAAGAATTTCGCTCTCTGATGAGCGTGTTTTGATTATTGTATCCTTTTTGAGAGCTATAAATGTGATAAACGCCCTCTTGGTCAAAAGTAATACTTGAAGAATACCAGTTGGCTGTTGTGCGGTCATCAAAATCAATTAAATACGTTGCAGTTCCGGCAGAACGAACCGGATTCAATGATGCGATTGTTCCATTCGGATAAATGACCTTTTGAGTGATTTCGGAAGTGGATGTAATTACGGAGAAATCTGAATCGGACGGTTCAACGAGATAAAGATAAAGATTTGTTGAATCGCCTTTATTGAAATAGAAATCATTGGCAGTAACGTTAATGGATGCAGCTTGAGTTGCGCCCGGAAAAACGACAAGCGTCGTCGGAGACGCAATCGCCGGTGCAACTAAAACGAGCAGAGCGAGTAAAGTTAGGGGGATTAAAAATGTTTTTCTCATATGATATCAATCCTTGATTTCGAAAAAGACTGTTTTAAAAAACGTGTTTAAAAAACTATTAGAATTTCTGTTAAACGACAGAAAAACAATTGAATAAAGCCGTGAATTCGACGGCTGAAAAGCTGAAATTATCGAAAAAAAGATATGAGTTTTCGGTAATTGCAGTCATATTTAAAGACAAAATTGCTCATATAAAAGTGTTTTTGAAAATAGAAAATATTCCGAAAAAGAAAGAGATATTAAAATCGAAATCAAATTCGGAGTCGTGAAATTTATAACATGTCAGATGTTTTAATTGCATGAACAATCTTGGCGGCATCCGATGTTTCGGCAACGTCATGCGTTCGAATAATATGCCCGCCTTTATAAACTGCAATGCTTGCGGCAGCAATTCCCGACAAAAGACGCTCTTCCGCCGGTTTATTTATGACGGAATTTAAAAATGATTTTCTGGAAACCGCAACCAAAATCGGCTTTTCGAAAATCGAGAATTTTTCAAATTGATTGAGAACATCAAAATCATATTCGGCTGTTTTTTCCGGAGTCCAATGACCGATTGCGGGATCCAAAATAATTTTGTGCGGATCAATACCGATTTGAACAGCGTCGGCGATTGAATCGGAAAGAGATGACAAAACCGCATCCATTCCGAGCGGATCTCCCGGAATTTTTTGCGTCGCCATCAATACCGCGCACGCATCATAATCCGCAATGATTGAGCCCATTTTCAAATCCGCTTTCAATCCGGAAATGTCATTGATAATTGAAGCACCGCGGCGAAGCGCGCCGTCGGCGACATCGGCAAACATTGTGTCAACCGAAATCGGAACAGAAATATTTCCGGAAAGAACATCTAAAGCGGCAAACAATCGTTTTTTTTCTTCTTCGACGCTGATTGGCGCCGATTGCGGTGCCGTTGAGCGAGCGCCGACATCCAAAAAAGAAGCGCCGTCATCAATCATTTTTTGCGCGGCATCTAAAATAGAAGACGTATCCCGAACGGAATTTTTGTAAAAAGATTCGGGACTCAAATTCAAAATACCCATGATGTGAGGCGGGCTTGATGAATCAATTGTCAGCCCGCATATTTTTGTTGAAAAAACCATAAAAATCCCTATAAATTAAAATCCGATATTTATCAAAAATATCGGGAACACCATTATTCTGCAATCATTTCAGCACATTTAACAACGTGCGTCATCAAAATCGCAATCGTCATCGGTCCGACACCGCCCGGAACGGGCGTAATTAAAGAAACTTTGGAAATGACATTATTGAAATCAACATCGCCGTAAGTTCCGGTTGAATCAACGAAAATTCCGGCATCAAAAACAGCCGCGCCTTCTTTAACCATATCTTCTTTAATCAAGTGTTTCACACCGGTTCCGACAACTAAAATGTCAGCTTCTTTGGTGTACGCTTTTAAATCTTTTGTAAAAACGTGACAAATTGAAACAGTTGCATCACGATTCAAAAGCATTGCTGCCATCGGTTTTCCGACAATATTGCTGTGACCGACAACAACAGCGTTTTTCCCTTTGATTTCAACATTATATTCTTCCATCAAACGAATAATCCCTTTCGGCGTACACGGAACAAGCCCTTCTTCGTTAATCATCAAGTTTCCGACATTAAACGGATGAAATCCGTCCGGATCTTTCATCGGAGAAATCGCATTCATAATCGTTTGCGCATTAATGTGCGGTGGAAGCGGAAGCTGAACAAGAATCGAGGAAACAGAATCATCTTCATTTAATCCGTGAATGAGTTCTAAAAGTTCCGCTTCGGAAATGTCTGCCGGCGGCAAGCAATCCTCAGCTGCAATTCCGACGCGCTCGCAGGCTTTGTGTTTCATGCGAACATACATTTGAGAAGCCGAATTGTCGCCGACCAAAACGGTAACAAGTTTCGGCGTAATTCCTTTTTCTTTCAGTTTTAAAACCGCTGCGGCTGCTTCAGCTTCAACTTTAGATGCAACGGCTTTGCCGTCAATAATTTTAGAAGAATCGATATCGGACAATAAATCACCTTAAAATTCGAATGTAATAGAATGTTTATAAATTTTCATAATTCAATAAAATTTCGGATAAATTTTCGAAAAACCATAATTAAAAAGCACGATCGGAAGAATTCCGATCGCAGAAAAATTGAATGAATAAATAAAAAATTGAAAAAAATGAAATTGAAAAATTATTTGTAAACGGGGAAACGCTCACAAAGGTCTTTAATTTCCAATCTGATTTTTTCGAGTTCGGAATCGTTTCCTGCATTTTTAATTGTGCGGGAAATCGCATTGCCGATGAATTCCATTTCTGTTTCGCGCATTCCGCGAGTTGTCGCGGCAGGTGTTCCGACACGGATACCGCTTGCGATGAATGCTTTTTGTTTGTCGAACGGAATGGTGTTCATGTTCAAAACAATTCCTGCTTTTGAACAAGCGACTTCGGCATCTTTTCCTGTGATATCGAATGCGGTCAAGTCAATAAGCATTAAATGGTTGTCTGTTCCGCCGGAAACAATTCTGAATCCGTTTTCGGAAAGCGTTTCGGAAACGACTTTTGCGTTTTTAATGGTTTGGAATTGGTCTTTTTTGAAGTCTTCAGAAAGCGCTTCTTTGAATGCGACTGCTTTTGCTGCAATTGTATTCATTAACGGACCGCCCTGAGTTCCCGGGAAAACGGATTTGTTGATGCCTTTTGCAAATTCTTCTTTGCACATGACCATACCGCCGCGGGGACCGCGAAGGGTTTTGTGTGTTNTNNTTNTCAAGCAGAAGNCGGCATACGNNATCGGACTCGGGTGCGCACCGGCAACAATAAGACCGGCGATGTGTGCGACATCGGCAAGTAAGTAAGCATCGACCATGTCAGCGATTTCTTTGAATCTTTTGAAATCGACAGTTCGGGAATAAGCGGAAGCGCCGCAGACAATCATTTGCGGTTTGTGTTCTTTGGCGAGTTTTTCAAGCTCATCGAAATCAATCATTTCGGTTTCGCGGTTGACGCCGTAAGGAACGATATTGTAAAGCTGTCCTGAAAAGCTGACGGGGCTGCCGTGTGAAAGGTGACCGCCTTCAGAAAGGTTCATGGAAAGAATTGTGTCTCCCGGTTTTAAAACGGAGAAATAAACAGCCATGTTGGCACCGGAGCCAGAGTGAACTTGAACATTAACGTGTTCGGCGCCGAACAATTTTTTGGCGCGGTCAATGGCTAAATTTTCAGCTTCATCAACAAAGTCGCAGCCGCCGTAGTATCTGTTTCCGGGGTAGCCTTCAGCGTATTTGTTTGTCAAAACGCTGCCCATTGCTTCCATAACTGCTTTGCTGGCATAGTTTTCTGAAGCGATTAAATCCAAACGTGTTTCCTGGCGGTTGAGTTCTCTTTCAAAAACGCCTGCCATTTCGGGATCTTCTTTTTGAATGTAAGACATAAACATCAATTCTCTTCTATTAGTTATTAATTTGAATAATGATTAACTGCAAAAATTTCCGAAGCTGCCGAAAAACGGCAGATACAGAAAAAATGAAACGTATTTTCTAAAAATGGATTAAAATATAAATAAATGACCGACGAACCGAAAAAGAATGAAAAATCAAACTTTACTTCAGAGTTCTTCATACGTCTTTTTCATCAAAAGCGCGTCGCTTTCAATGTTCGGGCTTTCACAAATGATTGTGCCGCACGCTTTGAATTCTTTAAAGACTTTCAATAAATCTTTGTAATTCATATCGGATTCTTCCAAAATCAAGTGATTGCGCTCGCCTTTTGCGGTATATTCGATTCCGGAAATGTGGCAGTGCATTGTTTTCAGTCCTTCCTTTCCGAGATGCGATTCTATTTTTTCGAATATTTCTCTGAATTCTTCGTATGTGTTGTGTTTTCCGTCACGCGCATGAACGTGAGAAAAATCAAAACAAGGCAAAACGCCGTCGATTTCGGCAGAAATTGAAAGCAATTCATCGACGTCGCCGAATTGCGTTGCTTTTCCGGTTGTTTCGGGGCGAAGCGTTACGAAAATACCGTCATCTTCCAATCGAGCCGCCAACGCTTTCAGTAAATTAAAAACGCGGTCATAAACGACTTTGTGATCGTCTTTTAAGTAAAATGCCGGATGAAAAACGATATTGTCCGCCGAACAAATGTTTCCGATTCGAGCGGAATCGTGAATGCGCTGAATGCTGGCTTCAATTTTTTCTTTTTCAACCGCATTCAAGTTAATGTAATACGGACCGTGAACGCTGAGCGCGATGTTTTTGTCGGCAGCCGCTTTGCAGACTTCCTCGGCTGTTTTTTCGCCCATTCGAACGCCTTGGACGAATTCCAATTCCATGCAATCCAATCCGAGTTCACGAACGCGGGAAATACCGTCAATTGTGCTTCTGCCTTTTGAACTGATGGGAACGCCTGCGGTTCCGAACAATAATTTGTCGTGCGTTCTGACTTTTTGTGTTTTTGTCATTTATTATCCCACAATTCCGAGATGATGTGTAATTTCGCGTTTTTTATCAGAGGAAATTTTATTTTCAACGAGCGTTAAAAAACTGTCCATATCTTCTTCGTCCAAGCTTGTAATTTCTTCCTGATTGGACAAAACCAAATCCGCTAAATATTCAATTTCGGCGGCGTCTAATCGGGAAAGGCGTTCCCTGAAATCTTCGCCGCTTTCGGCAAAGCGATGAGAAATCGGTCGGAGTATAAACGGAAAAGAATGCCCGGCTCCCGAATCTGTGCTGCCGCCGGCTTCCGGCGCCAGTTTATTGAAAATTTGAATATCTGTTTCTGAAAAAACACGTCCCATATTGTATTCTCCTTTTGGTTTTAAAATTTAAACATTAACAAAAGAAATTATTTTTAAAATAAAAAAGAGAAGAGACTATATTTATTTTTCTTCAATTTCATCGAATTTGTTTTTTATTTTTTGTTTGATTTTTGAAGACGGCCGCAGCGATCGATTTCGCCTTTGTAAATTCGAGTCGTTGAAATCGGGATTTGGTCTTCCGCTAAAACAAAATCAATTTGATGAATTTTCAATTCCGGCAATTGAGCCGCGCGCCGAAGTTCATTTATTTTTTGGGCGCCTGCCGCGGTTTCGGGAGAGACGATAATGTAATCATAATTTTCTGTCACTGCCGGACCGAACGGGTCTTTGAGTTCGGAAATAAAATAGCAATCGTCGGAAAGATTTGATTTCGCCAATAATTTTGAAATGAACTTTTTCAATTCGGCTTCCCGAGAAGCATAATCTAAAACGCTGTGGTTTTTGGCTGACGCCATTTCGTCTGATGCCAAACCGATATGAACGATACCGTCGCCGGCATCCTGCAAAAGCCGAAACGCTTCCCGAATAAGTTCGGAATGCCCCGCATGCAAGGATTCAAAAGTTCCGCCTAAGACGATTCGAATCATAATTGACAAACGGCATGCGGGATAATTAAACTTTTTGCCGTTTTGAAAAATCGGGAAAATAGAAATAAGAAATCGAATACTTTCACATCGCTCACTTTAGCTATTTATAAAAAATCCGTGTTTTTGAACTTAGATGCACCGTATAATGATTTAAACGGATCATACAATAGAAATAATTAGAAATAACCAATGATGAATATTCAAATTAAATTCATCTCAATTCAATTTATCAAATATTCAAATGCGCCGCAATGTGCAAAAACAGGAGAAATAAAAATGACTGAAATGCTTTTAGAAGATTTACCCGGTGTCGGACCGGCAACGGCTGAAAAATTAAAAGAAGCAGGCTTTAACACAATTGAAGCCATCGCTGTCGCATCCCCCGCAGAACTCGGCGCAACGGCTGAAATCGGAGAAGCAACGGCTTCAAAAATTATCAACGCCGCGCGTCAAGCCGCTGACATCGGCGGTTTTGAAACAGGAGATATGGTTTTTGAAAGACGCCAGCACATCGGCAAAATTAAAACCGGCTGCGCCGAATTTGACGAAATGATGGGCGGCGGCATTGAAAGTCAGTCAATCACCGAAATTTACGGCGAATTCGGTTCAGGAAAAACGCAGGTGGCTCACCAATTAGCTGTCAATGTTCAGCTTTCCGAAGAACAAGGCGGCTTGAACGGATCAGTCATTATCATTGATACCGAAAACACATTCCGTCCCGACAGAATTCAACAAATGGTTGAAGGAAAAGCAAACGAACTCGGCATTGAATTAAATTATGAAGATTTCTTGAAAAATATTCATGTTGCGCGCGCTTTTAACTCCAATCACCAGATTTTGCTTGTGGATTCCGCAATGGATCTGGCAAACGAATTAAAGGATTCCGACAAACCGGTGCGTCTTATGATTGTGGATTCATTAACCGCGCACTTTAGAGCCGAATACATCGGTCGCGGCACACTCGCTGACCGTCAGCAAAAATTAAACAAACACCTTCATGGTCTCCAACGCTTTTCAAACTTGAACAATTCCGTTGTGTTGGTTACAAATCAAGTGATGTCAAAGCCGGACACATTCTTCGGCGACCCGACAAAACCGATTGGCGGTCATATTCTCGGTCACACCGCAACATTCAGATTATACATCAGAAAATCCAAAGGCGACAAGAGAGTTGTAAAATTAATCGACTCGCCGAATTTGCCGGAAGGAGAAGCTGTTTTAGCTGTCACGAGAGACGGCGTTGTAGATGCTTAACGCATCTCAAATCGAAAAGAAACAAATGTTTTCATTTGTTTCTTTCATCTTAACCCTTAATCAGCCGAACGCTTTTTTTAATTTTTGACACACCTTTTATATAATCCGAATTCCAATCAAAGACAATAATGTCTCCTGAAGAACTCGCACTTTTTCCGTTTTTAAAAGAAGCGTCGGAATATGTTGAAGAATTGGATTTTTCAATGGATTCTTTGATGACTTCAATCGCATTCGAATCCGTCAGAAAACGCGGTTTTGAACGTGTAATTCAGGCATTTTCAGGAGAAATATCAAAACCGTCTTTTGCCAACGATAAAGAGATTTTATCGGAATTATTATCGTATCCTTATGCTCGAATTTTGGTTTCCTGTATCAATGAACCGGCATTTACGCGGCGTTATGCACTTTCAGAAGCGGTTGCCGTTTATTCAATTCTTAAAAAATCCGCTGAAAAAGACCCCGAATTCGCACTTGAAATCGGAACGGATTTCGATGTTTCGGCAACAGAATCGGCAGAACAGATGAAAATTTATTTTTCGGATTACATTCGCTATTCCTTATCGATGCGGGATTTGTCTTGGAAATTAATTAATCGGCATATGGAGCACGGATATGTAACGATTCAGCGCGAAGAATTCGCGCGTTTGCTTCAAGAAGCCATTCGAAAAAGAATCGAAAGTTCGCTGCCGATTCCTGAAATTCCGGAAGAAATTCGAGAAGCGTGCGCCGCTCAAGTTGCGGAACTGAAAGAAAAATACGAAGAGCAGCGGCAAAATTTGGGAGACGCTGATCTCGGCGAAGTTGATTTCAATATGTTTCCGCCCTGCATCAACAAAGCACTTGCAAACGTCAGAGAAAGTATCAACTTGGCGCACTCGCTTCGATTTGCAATGGTTTCTTTTTTGCTCAATGTCGGAATGAAAACAGACGACGTTGTTAATGTTTTTAATGTGTCTCCCGACTTCAGCGAGGAAAAAACCCGCTATCAAGTCGAACATATTGCAAATAATCAATACAAAACACCATCTTGCGCGACAATGCAAACTTACGGCAACTGTATCGGCAAAAACGGAATGTGCGCAAAAATCAGACATCCTCTCGGTTATTACAGCGCGCTGAAATTTGTTGCCGCTCAGAGAAAAATAGAAGAAGAAAAGTTCGGTAAAGAAAATTCGGCAGAAGAGCCTGAATCCGAAGAAAAGACAGCAACTTCTGAAAACGAATAAAACAGCAAAAGTTTCAGTTTTATTGATGAAGCGGCAAGTATCGCCCGCTGAATTCTTCTCGCGCTTTTTTTGTATATTTCAAAATAAATTCAGACTTTGCATTTGTATATGCGTCGCGATTGTATTCAAATTGTTTCAGCAAATTCAATTTCAATGTTTCATATTCCTGCGCCGCATCGGAATGAGCTTTCAAATAATCTCTGAAATACAATTCATTCCAATCTCCAATCGGTTTTATATGAAGATGATAAACTTTTTCTTCAAATCCGTTCTGCGTGTATCCTTTATTCAAATCAATTGTTTTTTCGGCGTCGTTTTTTGCCATTAAAATCCAACCATTTTCTTGAAGCAAAAAAGCAACGGAATCCGCGACGTAATCATCGGGCAATTCCAACAAAATATCAATGACAGGTTTTGCAATAAGACCGGCAACCGACGTGCTGCCGATATGATTCATACGACACACTTCGAAATCATGTAAAAGGCGAAGAATATTTTCTTTTTCTTCGGCATACCATGATTTATAATCAGAATTATGTTTTTTGAGAATAATGGGAAAGAGGCGACATAATTCATCAGGACTCATATTTTTCAACTCCTTCAAATTGCCGCCTCTTCGTTGTTTTTTTCTTTTTTAAATTTTTTATGTTTTACTTTCTCTTATTGATTCTGCATTTTTCAACAAAATCCGCAACAGGGAAAGAGCCGGGATGCATTTGCATGTAACCTGCCAAAACATTGTATTCGTGAAGACCGTCTTTTTTATCGGCAATACCTTTGCCGCGAAGCATTTCATAAGCGAATTTGGCATCTTTATCGGGCATTGTCAATGAATAATGGAATTCATGCGCGCGAATATTTCTGGAGCCGAATTCGGATGAAAGCGGCTTTGCTTCGGCATAACCGAGTCCTTGAAGCTTTTTTGTGATTTCAGAAACGGCAGGGAGAATTCCTGCCATTTTAAAT
>JGI996J12353_1000359_pt1 | contig 11599 bp, 22 predicted proteins | sample IntmicLarv5ML5BL_FD_12353 | JGI IMG/M metagenome (IMG submission 12353) | reverse complement strand
CTTTCAGATAGTCGTCGGTGATCTCTTTGTCTCCCGTCAGTTTCCCGCGGGTCCTGATCATTGCAGTGAGTGTCTCCTGTTCCACTTCTCCCCATGTGCAGTAGTCCTTGACCATCTGCAGCATTCCTCTCGTCGAGGAATTGTCGGGTACGACCACACAGTGGTTGACCCTGGTGAGATTCAGAAGACCCATCGTGTACTGAATATCCTTGTTGACATCGGGCTGTCCCCTTACGCGTACTACCGCAAATGCCATCTTCAGTCCTCCTGATCCATGTTCGTCTCAGATATCGTGATGCCGACAGGTCCAGGAACGATGTTCAGTCTCTGGGCCTGCTCGTCGGTGACCCTCATGCGAGCGGTCATCTTGAGTGCCTCGAAGGTTGCCATTGCATAGTTCACTTTCGTCTTGGTGTTACCTGTGGCGAATCCCCATGCGTCCCTTACTCCCGCAAGGGTGAGCAGACTCTTTGCCACATCTCCCACTGCGAGGGATATTCCGCGGGGTGCCGGCTTCAGATATACCGTGACGGAACCTGTGCGTCCGATGACCTCGAACGGGAGTGTGTGCGGCTCTCCGCATCCGCATTCCCATGATCCGCATCCTCTCTTCACTTCGATGATGTTCAATTTTGCGTTATCGATAGCCTTCTTGATGGAAGGACCTACCTCTTTTCCTTTTGCCCTTCCGATCCCGATGAATCCGTCGCCGTTACCGACGATGCATGTCACCGCGAACCTTACCCTTCTTCCGGAGTCAGTCATCCTCTGAACCATGTTCAGATCGATGACCTCGTCTTTCAGATCGGGGAGCAATATATCGACTATCTCTGCCTCACGGAGAGGAAGTCTTGTCTCCAGAGCGTCGCTCATGGTTGTGATCTCGCCGTTGAGGACCATCTGTCCCAATCTTGTTTTCGGGATCCAATCCATTTTACTCAGCCTCCATCTTCTTCTTGATGCTGCTGACCGCAGCTTCGATCTTGTCGTTCATATGTTTACCGTTTATCCTGTCCTCGGAGGGTATTACACTCTCTCCGTGCGGAACTTCGAGTCCGGCATCCGTCATTCCCTTCACCGTTGCGAAGAGAACTCCGCAGGGTTTGGGGTTTTGCATGCCTATGTCGAGCACAGCATACTCTATGTCTGCTTTGAGTGCCCTTTTGCCCGCAAGGTAACCCACAAGGTAAGCTGCAGGGATAGAGGAGCATGAATACTCCCATCCCAACGCGCGAAGCTCTCTTGTGGACGCTGCGACTGACACGGTATCTCCTTCCATTTCGAAATCCACGAACTGGATGGTCACATTCTTATTGGACCTCCTTACCACGGCCCTTGTTTCCTGACTCGTCAGGAGTTTCTTTCGGGCGTAATAGTCGGTACGGTTTTCTCTTCTTCTGCGGAACGCAACTTTATATCTCGGTCCTGTTGCCATCAGTTCTCCTCCTCTTTCAAGTGGCCTGCGGCGATCATGTGCTGTTTAAGGTTCCTGCGGGATTTGTAAACTCCTCCCTTGGCCCTTCTGTAGTACAACCTGTAAACCGACGGAGTTATCTTTCCGTCCGCTCTCAGGGTCTTCAGCTCATCGCGGATGGGACGAATGGTGGATATCCACCTGCGCTTGTCGGGAACGCGTGCGTTTGCTGTTCCTTCTCTGCTACCCGGGCCCTTCCTCTTGCCGCTTGCCTTCTGTTTGGCTGCATATCTTATTCTTCCTTTTGATGTGCCTTTCTTCGGTTTTGCTTTTATCAATCCCGAATCGACAGCTGTGCGAATATCCGAACGGGTGATGCAGTCCTCGATATCCTCGAGTTTGTCCGGATTGAGCCAGACTCTGTTCTCACCGCATTTGAGGATCTCTGCCGCCATTCTTTTCTGGTTCCTGAGATCCATATTCACACCATCCTGTTCAGGACCCTTATGCCTAACTCGGCAGCGCGGTCCTCTATCGCTATCCTCTTCTTGGTGCCGACGGTTCCGCCTATGCGCACCGCCTGTACCTTCGGATCTATGTTCTCGAGGCCGTCAACATTGTGAACGAGTACCTCTTCGAACCCGGAAGGGTGAAGTCCTCTTACTGAGGCAGGTCCGCGGAATCCGATGTCCACCATGGGAGCGCGTCTCTTCAAACGTCTCTTCATCTTGGAATGGATACCTTTCGGTTTTCTCCACTTCTCTCCGAGTTTGGAGTATCTGAACCATTCCTGCCTCTTGAAGGCGGGTCTGCGTCCTGATATTATCGCCCTGACCGCAAGTGCGTCTGCGGTCTCCTCGCTGAGTTCCGGCTTGGCTTTGACCATGTATCCGCCCTCATCGAGGATCTCTGTCTCAACAACCTCTTCCTCTACGATCTCGGTCTCTTTAGGAGCTTTCTTGGTCGTCTCCGTCTTTTCTTTGCGCGTCTCTGCGGACTCGCCCAAGACAGATTTCCAATTCTCTACCGTTTTGGGTCCTACTCCGGACAGGTTCTTTATCACTTCTTTGACCTTTACGTCGTCGAATATAGCGTCCTTGAGTTCGGCAACATTCGTTATGCCTATCTGTGCCAATTCCGCTACGTTGTCTTCTTTAAGGCCTGCAAGATCAGTGAGTGTCTTTATGCTCATTCTCTCACCTTGTGTGATTTCTGGACGATATATATTCCGTCCTGGAAGGTCCTCTTGTCGAATCCGAGCCTGGAGGTTGCCTTCTCAATGTTCGCTGCGGTCTGACCGCATCCTTCTATGCTGTTCCCTTCGACTGTCACGTCGGAGCCGCTCACCTTGACCTTGCATCCTCCCACTATGTTGGCATAGCGGGGGGCATGGCCTCCCATGTAGTTGTTTATCTCTACACGGTTGTCTTTCACGGCGACCTTCATCGGGAAGTGAGAGAATACTATCTTAAGTGTGTAAGTGAACCCTACGGTCACACCTTTGATCATGTTATTGATGTGTGACGCAAAGGTACCTACCATTGCTTTGTCCTTTATTCTCGGATACTCGCAGCTTACGCTGACTTCTCCTTCTCCGATGGCAATCATTACGCGAGGGTACGCAAAGTTTCTGCTCAATTCACCCCTTGGTCCTTTGACCGTAACGGTGTCGTCCTTTTTGGTGACTGACACCCCACCGGGGATGGCGATGGTGCTTTCGATTTTCCCTGCTATTGTCATCTTTATTCCTCAGTAAATATATGCTAACAACTTTCCTCCGATGCCGAGTTCTTTGGCATCAGACTGTGTGACCACACCGGATGTCGTGGTCAATATCAGGACACCGAAATCCTGGGCAGGAAGGAATCTTGCCTCGAATCTCTCGATGTCGTGTGCTTTGACCGAATATCTGGGCTTTATCACACCGCAGTTGTTTATTGCTCCTTTGAGCATAACGCGGAACTGTCCCGCTTTTCCGTCATCGACGTACTCGAACTGGTTTATGTATCCGTGGTCCTGCATAACCTTCAGCACGCGGCCGATCAGTTTTGAGGAAGGCTGGATAATGCATTCGCTCTTTCCGTTTATTGCTGCATTTTTTATGACGCACATCGCGTCGTTAAGTGGATCGCTTTGCATTTTTGACACCTCACGAATATTTCTTGAATCCGAGTTCCGGGGCCATATCTCTGAAACACTGACGGCAAAGATGCATTCCGTATCTTCTTATTATGCCTCTTCTGCGTCCGCAGCGGGTACATCCCACTGATCTGCCGAACTGTTTCTTTGGTTTCATTCGACCACCTCTATCTCATATCTTTCTTTCATGTACTGGATCGCCTCATCGCGGTCAACGCGGTGGCCTTTCGGGGTCTTCCTTTTGAGAAGCGCCCTCTGTGTGATCCTGTTTCCTGTTCTCCTGAGAACTACGCTAACATCCATTCCGAATATCCCGATCTCAGGATCGTATTTCATTCCCTCGAAATCGGTATAATCCGAGATTCCGAAGGACATGTTCCCTTCTTTGTCGAAGGAGTACGAGTAAACGCGCATCTCCCTGATGGGAAGTGCCCTTCTTATGAACTCTTCCGCCGCCTCTCCTCTGAGGGTGACCTTGCATCCGAGCGGCATGCCGACACGGATACCCAGATCCCTGTTCACGTTCTTGGATATCGTCTGTACAGACTTCTGTCCGGTCACCGCTTCAAGGACCTTCTGAGCTTTTGCGAGTCTTTCTCCCGCCTCTCCGACACCTATGTTCACGGTCACTTTCTCAACGTACAACTCTCTCATCGGGTTCATTCAGACGCCTCCGGGAGTTTTATCTCGGGCTTGGACGATCCGATTATGAAGACGTTCTTCTTCACGGTCTCGATCCCGCTCTTGAATTTTATGACGTTCTCCGAAGGTCCCCTTACAACAACGTAATCCGCTATCGTCTCGACCTTTCCGGCCAAAGAACCGCTGATGATCAGTGCAGATGCACCATCGGCCAAAGCGTAGCTGTCGAGGATCTTCTGTTCTGCAACATCGATCTTCAGTGTGTCTCCGGACTTGTACATGTTCTTGTCGAGGACTATGTTCCTTCCGCCGCTGAGATTCAGCTGTATCTTGCCTCCGGATATCTTCGTCTTGCTCTCGACCTTGCACAATTTCCATTTTGTCTCGTCTTCGCTTATCGGCACAAGAGCGAGTTTTCCCTTGTCGCTGAGAAGCATACGGTAGTTCAATCCCATTGCAGGTATTGATATTGTGTCCATGACACCTATCGGGGCCTTCGGATTCTTGACGGGCTTTCCGTCAACGATCAGTTCGCGGTTCCCGATTATTCTCTTTGCTTCTCTCGCTGTGTCACAAGCGCCTATCATGTCCCTAAGGACCATTACGGCCGGCATACTGCTCTCGATCGAGTGCGCTCCGGGGGACTGTTTGGCCGCCCAAACCGACACTTTTCTCTTGAGAGGCCACGTTCTGGGCGCTGCTAATCTCTTCATGTGGTCGCTCATTCTTTAGCCTCCTTTGCTTTTGAGAGCGAATCTACTCTCCAGGCATCCTCGGTGTTGAGCTTGGTTATGACCAAGTTCGATGCGTGGATCGGGCGCACCATTGCGGTCCCGTCTGCCTGGTTTATCGACACTCCCTCGACGGACACACGGCCTGTCTTGGTAAACACCTCGAGCACTTTGCCCTCGGTTCCGCGGACATCTTCCTCTCCGCGGAGTATAGCCACTGTATCCCCTTTACACACCCTTGCCGTGCGGACCCCATACTCTGCGCGGAGTTCGGCACTCAGGTGTGCTGATAACATCTTTCTCTTGACGTGCGTAGGGGCGTTAGCCTGTGCTTTTCTCTGTACCCTTGCTTTGCTGCTTGCCATTCCATGCACCTCATACTATTGTATTTGCGGTCGCTGCGACACGAGGCCACCTTTCGGCCGCCTCTTTTGCCACTGGACCTTTTATGTCCGTACCTTTGGTCTCGCCTGTATCTGTAACGATAACAGCCGCGTTGTCCTCAAAGTAGACCATTGTTCCGTCCGCACGCCTCGTGGGGCGTCTCTGCCTCACTATAACTGCGAACACGATCTGTCTTCTCATTGCCGGCGTGCCTTTCTTGACCGATGCTATCACCATGTCCCCGACACCTGCCGAGGGAACCCTTCTGGCAACCCCGTGGTATTTAGGAACTGTGATTATCTCGATGACCTTGGCACCGCTGTTGTCTATGACGTCGAGACGGGATCCGTTCTGGAGTCCGCGCGTCTGATTTCCGGATATTCCTTTCATCTCAGATCACACCTTCTTCTCGATCACTACGAAAGCCACGGTCTTTGAGATCGGACGGCATTCCATTATCCTGACGCGGTCCCCGACCTTGAGTCCAAGGCAGGGAGAGGCGTGGGAGGAGTACCTGTTGGATCTCTTCTCGTATCTCTCGTATTTTTTCTGGTATTTCAAGTAGTTGCGCTCAACGACGACGGTCTTATTCATCTTGACGGTAGCAACAACTCCGTCTATGATCTGTCCTCTGACCGCCAAACTTCCGTGGAACGGGCAGTTGGGGTCGTTACACTCCGAAGTGGGAGGAACCACGTCTATTCCGATATCTCTGATTTTTGCTGTCATTTTAAATTCACCTAACCTTTTTTATTCGGTCTTCTGGTCGGTGTTGGATCTCTTTGCCTTTGATGTCCATGTGTTTGCCTTCATGTATGAATCTGAACTCATTGCCTGGTTTAGGTACCATTCTTTCAGTTCCGGCCGATATGATGGTGAACGTGTTCTTCGTCTCGTCTACCACTCTCCCGGAAATATCCGAGTATGGTGCTGACAGCACTACCACGTCCAGACCAATAAATTCAGACCTCATGAATTCACTTCTGTTCATTTTACCTTACTTCCGTGCGGAATCCTATTTCTTCCAGCACAGCCTTCACTTTTTTCTTATGGTCTCCCTGAAGCTCAATGCGGCCATCCTTGCATGTTCCGCCGGCGGCGCATTTGCTCTTCAGTTGTTTAGCAAGGTCATCGATGTCGATGTCATTCTCGTCGATACCTTCGACGACAGTGACCATCTTGCCGTATCTACGGCTGTCCACCGATATTCTGACCATTTGCTGTTCACGTGCGATCTCCTCGCACATGCACAGTTCTTTCGGCAATCCACAAACAGGACATATCTCCGCCATTAGATCTCTTCCTCCTCCTTCTGGACTGTCAGGATGCGTGCTATGTTGGTCCTGAGCGCGCGTATCAGACCCGGGTTGGAGGGTGCTCCACCCATTGCCGAGACGCCTCTCTCGTGCATCAGATCGTTGCGAAGCTCTTTGAGCTTCTCGTTACGCTCTTCTGCGGTCATGCTCCTTATGTCAGATACATTCAGGGACGCCATTTTACTGTACCTCCTCGGTTGTGATCTGCTCTTCTACTGCCGGTGCTTCCGGTACTTCCGGTGCCGCAATGTTGGAGAAAAGATCGGGCAGCAATGCTGCAGCCTCGGTCTTTCCGATAACGGTCGTGTCAGCCGGGAGTTTGGAATCGGGCCTCATGATCTCTACGGTAACTCCTATGACTCCCATCTTCAGTTTCGCCACGGCATAGCCGTGCTCGACGAAGAGTTCTCTGGGTTCTCCGCAGAATTTGATGTAGCCTTCTTTGAATTTCTCTGTTCTGTGTCTCTGTCCGGTCAGCTTTCCTGCGACGATAATGTGGCAGCCACGGGCTCCCGCATCCATCACTCTGCGGACGGTCGAGTGTCCCGCTCTGCGGAAGTGCCATCCTCTCTCCAGAGAGAATGCCAGTTTCTCCGCCATTATCTGAGCGTTGAGACTTACGTTCTCGACTTCCTGAACCTCGATCTGAGGGTTCTCGAAACCGTATTTCTCTTCGATCACCTGCGTCAGGTTCTTGATCGTCTGACCGCGTCTTCCGATAACGAGTCCGGGCCTCTCGGTTGTGAGTACGACGCGAGTTCCCATGGGAGTCCTCTGTATGTCGAGGCCTCCGAATCCCGCGCGGCTGACCTCTTTCATAAGGTACTCTTTGAGAAGAACCCTGCGTACGTTCTCGGCAACGAATTTTCTTTCTGATGCCATATCATTCAACCTCCTCTATGATTACCTCTATGTTCGCAGTTTCCTGGTTCCACTGAGTGGCCCTTCCCTGCGCCCTGGGCATGTGTCCGGGGATCGTCTGGCCTCTGGCGATGGATATCGTCGAGATCGCCATGTTCGAAACATCGAGTCCTTTGTACTCCGCGTTCGACATCGCGCTTTTGACAACACCCAGGATAGCCCTTGAGGCCTTCACGGGGTATCTTCCGGGTCCTACGCCTTTCTTGTGAGAAACACGTTTATTGTACCTTTTCAGGGGAACCGGTCTTGTTTCTTCAATGACCTCTTCGAGCATTATGACCGCCGTGGTCACCTTCATTCCGCGGATCATGCCTGCGACCTCGCGTGCGAATTTGGGTGAAACGGGTTGGTCCTGAGCACGTGCTTTCGCGGAGATGTCGGGGTCAGATGTTGTTGTGTATCCTTTGTTGACCATTTTCCTTCACCTCACTTGAGCGGCATGAACTTCGAAGACCTTGTTGCACCGACTCCAGGTCCGGAGTGCTGCGGGGGTCTTCTCGTCAAGACGAATTCTCCGATGAAACATCCGATCATCTCGGGTTTTATCTCGACGTCCTTGAATTCTTTTCCGTTGTATACGCTTACTGTCTTTCCTACGAACTGCGGTATTATGGGTATATCCCTGCGGTGTGTCCTCACGGGACCTTCCGCAACCTTCAGTTTGTCGAAGAGAAGCTGTTGTTCATAGTTCAGACCGCGAAGATATGTTCTCCTCGCCCTTGAAGGCAGAAGTCCCAGTATCTCATCAAAGGACATGGACAGAAGTTCTTCCATGGTAAATCCGCGGTACAGGAACTCTTTCTTCCTCCTCGCCTGGATCGCCGATGCCTTCTTCCTGGATTTTCTCCTGGTGGCTTTTGCCGATCCCGCTATTATCTTCTTCTTTGCCATTTGGAATCACTTCCTCTTTTTCTTAGGCAGGAAACCTACCTTTTGTCCCGGCGATGCGGTCCTCTTCTGGCAGTTCGGTCCTCCTACGTGGGGGTGACTTCCTCCTCCGTGGGGGTGATCTACCGCGTTCATTGCCACACCGCTCACTTTCTTGTTAGCAGTGGACCTTGACCTGAGCGTCAAATAATTCTTTCCGGCCTTGGCCATGGGTTTGTCCCCTCTTCCTCCGCCTGCCACGACTCCTATCGCCGCACGGCATTGGGGGTTGAATTCCTTCATGGAACCGGAGGGCATGAGGATCATTACTTTCTCTCCTCTGCTGACCACGGTAGCGGATGCTCCCGCGGTCTTGGCGTATTTGCCTCCGTCACCGGGTTTGCCTTCTATGTTGTGAACAGATGTTCCTTCGGGGATCTTGCAGAGCTGGGTAATGTTCCCGGCAACCACTTTGTCACCTCCGACGCGAATGGTCTGTCCGACCTTTGTACCGGCAACTGCCAGCTGGTAGTCCGTCCTTCCGTTGAAATCTATGACTGCCAGAGGACTTGTCCTTCCGGGTGCCTGTATAAGGTCTTTTATCGTTCCTTCTCCCTCATCGAATGCAGGGAGCCTGACGTCATCGACGTGCCTGTGGCTTGGTGAACGGTATTGGGAACCTCCGCGTCCCCTTCTCTGTGTTATTAATCTCTTTCCCATTCATCTCACCTCAGAATACTCCGACCCTCATTCCAACATCCTCTGCGGAGTAACCCTCCGACAGTTTGATGATGGCGTGTTTGCCGTCTTTCTGTATCCTTGTCCAGACCTGATCCACCTTGACCTCGAAGCGCTCTTCGAACACTTCCTTGATGTCGGTCTTGCTGGCATGCCTGTGGACAATGAATTCTATCTTGTTCCCGTCCTTGTACTTCTGTTTCGCGGTACCAGACATGAAATTGAGTGTCTTTTCCGTCACATACGGTCTGATAAGAACATCACTTCTCTTCATTGGGTCCACTCTCCTATCTGTGCTATCGCTGATTTGGTGTACACGGTAAGCCTTCCTGCATCTCCGCCGGGGGCAAGTATGCCTGTATTGAGTGTGTTAACCGTCTCAACCTCAACACCAGGGAGGTTCGATGCGCCCTTGAATACAAGTGCCTCTCTGTCGGCCACTACAATCAGCACCGACACGGGTGTCCTGTATTTCCTGTTCCTCATCTTCCCTCTTCCCGCTCTGATCTTGCGTCCTTCCTTTGCACGTTCGACATCGTATCCGATGCCTATGCTGTCGAAGATCGCGTTGATCTCGGCTGTGCTTGCGATGTTCTGGAACTCGTCCTCTATCACTATGGGGAAAGATACAGAATCATCGAACTGGTGTCCGCGTTCCCTTACGCAGTCGGCGTTGGCCGTTGCGGCGAGTGCGGAATAACGAGCCATTCTCAGCTCTTTCTTGTTGACCTTCTGGTCCCATATCCTCTCGGGACGCGGGGGGTGTGCCCTCCTTCCCGTCACGTTGTTAGGTGACTCGGTAGCCTTTTTGCCATCCTTGACCCTCTGAACACGCGAAACACCGCGGCCTTTACCCCATGTGCTGACGGAATGTCTCATTCCCGATCTTGCACCGGGTCCGTAGGGTTGCCTCTTGTTGGCAGCCGCCGCGAGAATCGCTTTCTTGATCACGTCGGGCCTGTACTCCGAGGAGAAGGCCACGGGGACATCTATGGTTCCGGAGACCTCTCCCTTGACTGAATAAACATTGGTCTGTGTCATCTGAAATCATGCCCCCTGTTTCGACTCGGTTGAAACGTACGTGACGTCTGCCGCCGATGTGTCTGCCTTCTTAGGCGCCCTGGTCGCATCTCTGAATCTGATAAGTCTCTTCGTCGGTCCGGGGACTGATCCGTGAATGAGGACGTAAGTGCTCCTTACCTCTCCGTAATTCAGGAATCCGCCTTTGGGATTTACCTCTCCTCCATCCTGACCGACCCTCAGGATCTTCTTGTTGAATTCGGTTCTCTGGTGGTATCCCATCTGACCTGATCCAGGGACTGTTCCCCTGACGTATCCGGGTCTCTTGGGTCCCAAGTTACCGATACCGCGGCGGTGTTTGCTGTTCCTGTGTGACAGGAGTTTAACACCCCAGCGCTTGGTCACTCCTTGGAATCCTTTTCCTTTCGTGACCGCAATAACATCAATGAAGGCACCTTCTGCCGCAAAATCGGTTACCGTGACTTCTTTGCCCAGAATTCCTTTGGCGTAAGCGATCCTCTCGGATATCGTTCCGCCGCCGATCCTGAGCTCCATGAGGTCGGGGACCTTCTTGGGAACTCCGGTGATCATTTTGGGCTGGGTGTAAGCGAGGACGCGAACATCCTCCACATCCATTCCCTCATATCTTCCGAACGAACTTTCGTTGTGGTTCGTAGGTACCTGCAGCCTTTTTGACAGAAGAGGGTCTAGGCCTGTTGCCCATACCTCGCCTGCTGTCTTAAGGCCCATGATGGTGTTCTCATAAAATCTAACTGCCGCGATCCTCATCGGGGGCACCTCGACTACCGTTACCGGTACCTGAAGTTCCATTCCCGATGTCGTGCTCTTGACCCTCTTGTCGACGACGAACGCATGCGTCATCCCGACCTTGTATCCGGCGAATCCCTGTATCTTGGGTGCGCCTTTTATCTCGGGCCACGAGTCGAGCCTGGGGGTCTGCGACTGTGCTCTCTTCCTAGGGCCGTATGCCCTGGATCCTCTCTTTGGACGTCTCCTTTGTGACATATATTCACATTCCTGCGAGGGTCTCTTCGCTAACCTCGCGCATTATCGACGAACGCGTCTTAATGTTCTGACCGTGACGCCGGATTCATCTCGAAAAATTCGATATGAGTTGATCTTGGGTTGCTCAAGGCATTGCCCGGTGCGTCTGGTCAGACATACAGCATGTCCAATCTAAAAAAGGTATAGAGGAGTTATATTTAAATGATACTGTAAAACGACTCTATTACACGAATAATCATTACCTGCACACATGTGGTTCAAATATAATAGATTTTGAAGTTTGTTTGAAGGGGGAGGGCCCCCTTCGATGGTTTGATCACTTGGATCTTATGGTTACCTTGTCCTTCACCTCCCCCTTCGGTATCTCGTACTCGTTGTTGATGTTGGGGAAGATGGTCTTC
>JGI996J12353_1000358_pt1 | contig 11604 bp, 11 predicted proteins | sample IntmicLarv5ML5BL_FD_12353 | JGI IMG/M metagenome (IMG submission 12353) | reverse complement strand
ACGGTTGGCGGCTTGGCGTTCGGGCGGGGGAACACAAAAGCTCGGACGGGCGACAAACTTTCAAATTCCCGCAAAACTTTCCGCGAGCAAACACCCCGCATGACGCCAAACCGTTTGTTAGGGGCTGGGCTTTTTTTCGGATATTCCATTTTCCTTTATGTATAATGCCAACACTTCCTCATCTGACAACTCGCTGCCTTTGTTCTCAGCAACCTTTTTCAATGCGGTGGAAATAGTTTTTTGATAATCTATTTCAGGATTACCTCCTGCAATTTTTATTGCTTGTTTCATATAATTTACACTCTCTGCGTCCTGTAAATTAAAAAGAATATTCGCCATCAAAAAATTCCAATCATAATTATTTATGCCTTCTTGTTTTTTACTACCAAGTATTTCTAACAAATCTTCAAAATCATATTTTGAGTTGGATACGTTCGCTGCCTTAACAAAAGCAACAGTTAAATCAAAATCCCATCGGGATAAAAGCGTTTTTTCCATCATTTCAATAATTTCCGCCCCTGCTTTTGACGGATAACCATCTGTCCCACAGATTTTACTTAACGCCATTATTTTATCTTTGTTCATCTGTTTTTTCTTTCAATGTGCCTTGTAAACCTCTTTCCTACTGTCGTCTGCCTTGCCCCTAACTTACTTATTGGTATAACTCTATTACACAATTCATGCCTAGATATGCAGTTAGCAAAACAAGGATAAATGATTGAATGTCCTGAAGATGAAAGAAAAGATGTTTTTGTATTGGAATTTCTCAAAATTTCCGAGCCATATAATTATTCGGAAACTGAGTTGGAAGTGTGATTAATCGACAATTTAGAACCCTTTTTATTGGAACTTGGAAAAGACTTCATATTTGTTGGAAGACAATCAGAGCCATGCTCAATAACACACCATATAGAGTCAAACTTAATTATTTTTGGCGGGAAGTAAAAAATTAGGGGGCGAAGATTATTCGCCCCCACGGATTTTTTTATGCAGAAAGACTTTCGTCTTTCATATCCAATTCATTTTTATTCTTATCAAAAAATTTATATTCAAGGAATCCTAAACTTTGATCGGGAATAATTTGCATTCCCATTGAATATTTGAATTTCCATTTCCACTTCAGAGAAAAAATTCCCTGATTAACAAAAGCTGCTATGTATGGATGTACGTACAGCTTGAATTTCTTCACTTTTAATTTTTTTACAACATCCCTAATCTTCAGATTTAATACATCGGTAAACAAGATGGATGGTTTGATTTCTCCTTTCCCAAAACAAACCGGACAGGTTTCCGCTGTTGTAAAATCCAAAATAGGTCTCACTCTCTGACGAGTGATTTGCATTAATCCAAATTTACTTATCGGAAGAATGTTATGTCTGGCTCTGTCGTTAGCCATAATTGTACGCACGTGGTCGAATAATTTCTGACGGTTCTCCGACTCCTGCATATCAATAAAATCAACTACAATAATACCGCCCATATCTCGCAATCTCAATTGACGAGCAATTTCCTCTGCAGCAGCAAGATTCACATCTATCGCTGTATTTTCCTGGCCGGTACTTGATTTGGAACGATTTCCGCTATTCACATCAATAACGTGCATCGCTTCTGTGTGTTCAATAATGAGATAGGCACCGCTTTTGAATGTAACTGTTTTTCCAAATCCTGATTTAAGCTGCTTTGTTACAGCATAATTGTCGAAAACAGGAAGTTCACCTTGATAGTGCTCAACAATTTTCATTTTATCCGGAGCAATCAGACTTACATAGTCGTGAACTTCATTATAAACATTTTCATCATTGATGTAAATGTGCTCAAACGAAGGGTTAAATATATCTCTCAACAAAGCAACTGTCCTTCCGGTTTCTTCGTAAATTAGGGAAGGAGCTTTGTTTTTGAGAAGTTTGGTCATGTTATCATCCCAACGCTTGACTAATGTCTTTAATTCCGTATCCAATTCTACTACACGCTTTCCTTCTGCTGAAGTACGAACAATTACAGCAAAATTTTTCGGTTTGATACTTTGAATTAATTGTTTTAATCGGGCTCTTTCTTCGGTCGATTTAATTTTTTGAGAGACGTTTACTTTGTCTCCGAAAGGAATAATGACTAAATATCGACCGGCAAAAGAAATTTCCGAAGTCAGACGAGGACCTTTGGTAGAAATCGGTTCTTTGGCAATTTGAACCAAAATTTCATCGCCTTGTTTCAGAACATCTGTAATAGCACCTTCTTTGGGAATATCCGGTAAATTAGCAAATCTACCGATAGAAGGTAATTTTTTTTTGTCAGAAAGTGTTGTTTTCAGGAATTTATCCAGGCTGCTAAAATTAGCTCCTAAATCCTGATAGTGAAGAAATGCATCCTTTTTGTATCCAACATCTATAAAAGCAGCGTTTAGTCCCGGCATCATTTTTTTGATTCTTCCGAGATAGACATCTCCAACTGAAAAAGATATATTGTGTGCCTCTTTCTGAAACTCAACCAGTCTCTTATCTTCGAGGACAGCAATAGATACTTCGTTGGATTGAACGTCAATTACTAATTCGCTTGTCACAATGTTGTTAAATTTAGATGATTAATAAAAGTAATTAAACATCAAAGGTTAAAAGCGCTATGTTATTGCACATTTAACCTTTAATACTTTAATCAAGTTAGAAGAACATTATTTTTTCTTTTTGTGTCTGTTCTTTCTAAGTCTTTTTTTGCGTTTGTGAGTAGACATTTTATGTCTTTTTCTTTTTTTTCCGCTTGGCATTGTTGTTATTTTTTTCGTTAATAAATACTATCCAGACCTAAGATTATTTTTTTCCGTCTAAATTATTTCGCAAGTTTTCGCAAAAATATTGAGAAGGTTTAAAAGTTGGAACATAACGTTCAGGAATGATGATTGTTGTTTCATTTTTGATGTGACGAGCAGCTTTAGCAGCTCTTTTTTTCACTACAAAAGAACCAAAACCGCGAAGATAAACATTTTCGCCATTGTTCATAGATTTCATTACTTCATTCATAAATCCTTCTACTGAAGCTAAAACGCTAGCTCTATCAATACCTGTGTTCTTTGAAATTGCATTAACAATATCTGCTTTTGTCATGACTATAAATTAATTAATTATTTTAATATTCAATTTTCGGACTGCAAATATACAGCATTTATTCCTGATTAAAAAAAGTTTTAGGGATGATTTTTCAAAAAAAGCTTAAGAATCACCAAATTATCTATGTATTTTTGCACTCAAATATGGAAAATTCGAGCTTTATCAGTAATTTGTTAATTGAATGGTACACAGTCAACAAAAGAAATTTGCCTTGGAGGGATATTCAAGACCCTTATAGAATATGGATTTCTGAAATTATTCTCCAACAAACCCGAGTTGTGCAAGGTTTAGAATATTATAAGCGTTTCATTAATCGTTTTCCCGACATAAAATCTTTAGCGGAAGCGGATGAACAGGAAGTTCTTATGTATTGGCAGGGTTTGGGTTATTACTCGCGAGCTCGCAATCTTCATTTTGCGGCAAAGACAATATCAAACGAATATAATAATGAATTTCCGAAAGATTATCATGCAATTCTAAAATTAAAGGGAATCGGAGAATATACGGCCGCTGCAATTACTTCTTTTGCTTGGAATATGCCTTATCCGGTAGTTGACGGAAATGTTTTTCGTTTTTTATCTCGCTTATTTGCCATTGAAGAAGCAATCGATACCGGAAAAGGGAAAAAATATTTTACCGAATTGGCTGAAAAATTAATGGATAAAAAACAATCCGGGATATTCAATCAAGCAATTATGGAATTTGGAGCTTTGCAATGTACGCCAACATCTCCCGATTGTTCTCTTTGTCCTTTCGAATCGAATTGTATGGCTTATTCGAATCAATCAATCTCTTTATTTCCTGTAAAACAGAATAAAACAAAGACGAAAAATTTATATTTACATTACTTTCATATTCACGATTCCGAACATCTTTATATAAGGAAGAGAAAAGGAAAAGGAATTTGGCAAAATCTTTTTGAGTTTCCTCTTATCGAATCGGAAGTACAACTTGATTTCGAACAATTAAGTGAAAATCAATCATTTAAAGAATGGTTTCCGGAAGAAGAAAAGCACAGTTTCAAACTAATCATTGAAAATAAAAAACACATATTATCTCATCGAATATTATATGTCAATTTCTATCAAATACAAATAGAAAAAGAAAGGGCTGAACTTCAACAATTTACAAAAATAAAAATGGATGAAATAGATAAATATCCGGTTCATCGTCTTATGCAATATTATTTAGAATCGCATTTGTAAATTTACCTTAATCCGCAACCCTGTGCTTAGATATTTAAGGTCTTCGACCTCTGTTTGTCTGCAACGAAAAAAAAGTCTGCGGAATTTAGTATTTGATTTGATATTTTCTATTTTTATACCTACATTTGATGCGTAAATCTTAACTTAAAGTTATTTCATTATGTCAGTAAACAAAATTATTTTAATTGGAAATGTGGGCAAAGAGCCCGAAGTAAGGTATTATGACAATGGAGGTGCTGTGGCTAATTTTTCGTTAGCGACCACCGAAAGAGGTTACACTGCGGCAAATGGAACTCAAATTCCGGACCGGACAGAGTGGCATAATATTGTATTATGGAGAGGTTTGGCAGAAATTGCTGAAAAATACGTCCATAAAGGTTCAAAAATTTTTATTGAAGGTAAAATCCGAACTCGTTCATACGACGACCAACAGGGGATTAAGCGGTATGTGACTGAAGTCTGGGGCGATACCTTGGAATTATTGGATAGGAAATCGGACGGAGGTCAAAATAAAGCTCCTTTTCCCGAGCCGCCGGCTACAACTAAACCAGTTCAAACGGATAATTCAAATTCGGAAACGGTTCAAACAAATCCTCCTTTAGTATCTAAAGAAGATGATAAAAAAGACGATTTGCCTTTTTAATTTAAAAACTTAGGAACTAAAAAAATAAAAGTAACGCGATACATATTATATATAACATCTGCGTTACTTTTATCCATTAGTCCTTTTCTTTTATATGGATTCAGATTATATATCATCTATTTTTTTCTCAAATATTCAATTTTCCACTCTCTCGACATCCGCTATTGTCGCACTCATTTGTTCGGTTTTTCTTTTAGCTTTTTCGGCAGCAATGTCCGCATCTGAAAGTGCTTTTTTATCTCTTGATTCTGACGAAAAAAAAGACATTGAGGAAAGTGAATCGCAGACAGATTGTCTTATTCAATCCTTTTTTCATCATTTAGAAAAACTTCTTATAACAATATCGATTTGGAAGAATTTTATCAATATTACCATTATTGTTCTTTCAACTTACGCATTTCATCAATTTGTCGATTTTTCTCAAAATCCGATTATTGGCTTCCTTTGTGAAATTATCTTTCTGACTTTCTTGATTTTGTTATTTGGCGAAATCATGCCGAAGCTATACGCACAAAATCACTCGCTAAAAGTCATTCGTTGCATGGCTTCACTGCTGAACTTTTTGGAAAAAATAACTCACCCATTGTCTTCTATATTAGTAAAAACCACTCCATCAGCAAACAGCATCATGAGGAAAAAATCAAATGATGTTTCTGTGGACGAACTATCTAAAGCTCTTGAACTTACGTCTGATGAATTGACGGACGAAAAAGATATGTTGGAGGGAATTATCAGTCTCCACAACAAAACAGCCGCAGAAATCATGACCTCTCGTTTGGATATTGCAGATATAGATATTACCAGCGGTTTCAAAGAAGTTATTGCTTATGTTATTGAAGTAGAATACTCTCGAATTCCGGTATATTCGGGAAATCAAGACAATATTCGAGGAATTCTTTACATCAAAGACCTCCTCCCCTATTTAGACCAACCGGATATTTTTTGTTGGCAAAAATTAATTCGTCCGGCTTTTTTCGTTCCCGAAACAAAAAAGATTGATGATTTGTTAGAAGAATTTAGAAACAATAAAATACACATGGCTATTGTTGTTGATGAATTTGGAGGAACTTCAGGAATTGTCACATTAGAAGATATTTTGGAAGAAATTGTCGGCGAAATCAGCGATGAATACGACGATGACGAAGAAAACAAATATATACCTCAAGCCGATGGCTCTTACAATTTTGAAGGAAAAATATTGTTGACCGATTTCTTTCGCATCACCAATCTCGACACAAAAACATTCGGAAAATTAACGGATGAAGTCGATACGTTAGCCGGATTAATTTTGGAAATAAAAAGAGATTTTCCGCGTTTAGAAGAAACCGTTTGTTACGAAAAATATTGTTTTAAGATATTGGAAATGAACGAGAGACGAATATTAAAAATCAATTTTAAAATAGAGGAGTAATTATGAAATATGTTTTTCGGTATTTATTACCCACTCTGATTTTATTTTTTCTTTTATTAAACGCTTGCTCCGATTATTCTCCCAAGCCTTCCGGACATTTTCGGATTGACATTCCGGAGCCGAGTTATCAATTTAAACAACTTAAAAATTTTGAGTTTGAGCTTTCCAATCAAGCGCAGATTGTAAATATGCCCCAAAATCGAACCGGAGAAATTTTCAATATTATTTATCCTCAACTAAATGCCCAAATTTATTGCAGTTATATACCCATTCAAAAGAACAATTTATTGCAGTTGAGTGAAGAAAGTCGTGATTTCGTCTATATTCATGCAACCAAAGCGGATGCAATTCAAGAGCAAGTTTTTGAAAATCAGGAACAAAAAGTATATGGCATTGTTTATGATATAAAGGGAAATGTAGCCTCTCCTACTCAATTCGTCTTAACAGATAGTATCGGTTCATTTTTCAGAGGAGCTTTGTATTTTGACAACACACCGAATCAAGATTCGATTGCTCCTGTATTAGAATATATTAACAACGACATTCAAGTCTTAATCGAAAGTTTTCAATGGAAGAAGCAAAGCAAATAATCGACAGTTTAAGAAAAGAAATAGATAATTGGAATTATCAGTATTATGTTCTAAATCAGCCTACAATCAGCGATTTTGATTTCGATAAAAAATTAAAAGAGCTGGAGCAATTAGAAGCAGAACATCCCGAATATTACGACCCGAACTCTCCCACTCAAAGAGTAGGAAGCGATATTAATAAAAACTTTATTCAAGTTGAGCACAAACATCCGATGCTTTCGCTTTCGAATACTTATTCTGACGAAGAAATAATTGATTTTTATAATCGTACAAAAAAATCGTTGAATGATGAAGAGTTTGAGATTGTTTGTGAATTAAAATACGACGGAACTTCTATTTCTTTGACTTATGAAAATGGGCTTTTAGTCCGTGCAATAACCAGAGGAGACGGGCGCACCGGCGACGATGTAACGGCTAATATTCGTACAATTAAAAGTATTCCCTTAAAATTACAGGGAGATAATTATCCCGATTCATTTGAAATCAGAGGAGAAATTTTGCTGCCTTGGGCTGTTTTTGACAAATTAAACGAAGAAAGAGCTGAAGCTGGCGAAACATTATTTGCCAATCCGAGAAATGCCGCCGCCGGTTCATTGAAAATTCAAAATTCGCAAATCGTTGCTCAACGCAAACTGGATTCTTATTTATATTACCTTTTGGGAAAAAATTTACCTTATGACGGTCATTATGAAAATTTAGAAGCCGCTCGTTCATGGGGTTTTAAGCTTTCGGATGCAATAAAAAAATGCAAAACATTATACGAAGTTTTCGAATTTATTAACTATTGGGATGCCGAAAGAAAAAATTTACCTGTTGCCACTGACGGAATTGTTTTAAAAGTTAATTCGGCAAAACAACAATTAAATCTCGGTTGGACAGCCAAATCTCCACGCTGGGCAATTGCCTATAAATTCCAAGCCGAATCAGCAGAAACGCGCTTGATTTCTGTTGATTTTCAAGTCGGACGAACAGGAACAATTACACCTGTTGCAAACTTGGAGCCGGTTTTACTCTCCGGAACAATTGTAAAAAGAGCATCTCTTCACAATGAAGATATTATCAATATGTACGATGTCCATTATGGAGATATGTGTTATGTAGAAAAAGGGGGAGAAATTATTCCAAAAATAACCGGAGTTAATACGGAAGCTCGTTCAAATATTGGGGAGAAAGTTTTTTTCATTCGACATTGTCCGGCTTGTGGCACGGAATTAGTAAGAGAGAATGGAGAAGCAGCTCATTATTGTCCAAATCGCGCTGAATGTATTCCTCAAATCAAGGGAATGATTACGCATTTTATTAGTCGAAAAGCGATGAACATAAATGCAGGGGAAGAAACAATTAATCTATTCTATAATGAAGGATTAATAAAAAGTGTGGTGGATTTATACGAACTAAAAATAGATGATATTTTAAAGTTAGACCGGTGGGGTGAAAAAAGTGCGACTAATTTTTTAGAAAGCGTAGAAGCATCCAAACAAATTCCTTTTGACCGTGTTTTATATGCGCTAGGGATTCGCTTTGTAGGCGAAACGGTAACCAAAAGATTAGTGAGGGCTTTCCATACAATTGAAGACCTGATGAATGCTAGTTATAGCGATTTAGTATCGGTAGCTGAAATTGGAGATGTGATTGCTAAAAGTCTGAGACGCTATTTTTCTAAACCAGAAAACCGAGAATTGATTGAAAAGCTGAAAGCGCACGGTGTTCAATTCGCATTGGGAGAGAAAGCGCTTATCGGAAGAACAAACGTGTTGAACGGCAAAATATTTGTCATTAGTGGTACTTTCACAAACCATTCTCGCGATGAGTACAAAGAGCTGATTGAAAAAAATGGAGGCAGAAATTCAGGTTCAATTTCGGCTAAAACAAATTTCGTTCTTGCAGGAGAAAATATGGGGCCTGCGAAGTTAGAAAAAGCTCGAAAGTTAGGAATTAAAATTATAAACGAAAATGAATTTCTTGCCATGATTTAAAAGATGTGAATCATGTATAAGTATTTATTAAAGGTTAAGTTAGACAGATTTTATAAGAATTATTCCAGAGAAAAACGCTTTCTTAATTTGAAAGACATTCAATCTATTCTTATTTTATTTGATACCGCTGATTATGAATCGGTTGACGGCATTGTTGATAATTTAGAAAAACTAGGTAAGAAAATTACGGTTTATGCTTATAAAGGGAAAAAAGATGAATATGATTATTCCGAAACGCCTTACCATATAATAACAGCAAAAAGCGCAGGTGCTCTTTTTGACAATAAAATGTCTAAGTTTGCAGAAGAGTTAAAAGAACAGCAATATCATGCTGTGATTGATTTAACAGCCAAAAGAAATATTCCTTTAGAATATTTATTAGCTCACGCGAATGCCTTTATTAAAACGGGGTTAAAGAAAAATGATTATCCTCAATATGATTTATCAATCACAACTTTATCTGAAGAGGAAACAGAAATACCCAATGTGAATGAGTTGGGAAATCAAATCATTCATTATCTTCGCACAATTCAGGCGAAATGACAGACAGATACATCACAGCCAAGAAAAAGCTCTCGATAGAGAGCGTACCGAACTAAGCAGCATCCTTTCTGTGTTTTTTCACCAGTGATTAAAATCACTGGTTATGAATGCATTGTTTCTACGAAACAATTAGACACACATCAATCTTGCAATTTCCAAACAACATAATGTTTCGTAGAAACATTGCCTCAATAGACAGTGGTTTCAACCACTGGATGCTTTCAATAGACAGCAGTTTCGACCACTGAATGCTTTGTTTACGACAAAACAATTCGCAACTATTTCAAATCTTAATTATTTATTGTATTTTTGTCATCATTATTCTAAGTTAATGGGACAAATTAATCTAAAAGGAATGGGAGTAGCTCTTATTACTCCTTTTAAATCCGACGGTAATGTTGACTATACCGCTTTAGCGCGAGTTGTTGATTACCAGTTGCAAAATGGCACTGATTATCTGGTTGTTTTGGGCACAACTGCCGAAACTTCCACGCTTACTCTTGAGGAGCAAAAAGAAATCCTTGAATTAGTGATTTCAAAGGTAAATGGGCAAATTCCTATCGTTTTGGGAGTGGGTGGAAATAACACATCTGCTGTTGTTCAAAAACTCAAAACAGAAAAATTCGACGGAGTTGATGCCATTCTATCGGTTGTTCCTTATTACAATAAACCGTCCCAAGAAGGAATATATCAACACTATAAATGTATTGCCGAAGCAACTGATTTGCCTATTGTTTTATACAATGTGCCGGGACGAACGGGTGTTAACATGACTGCAGAAACAACTTTGCGTCTGGCTCATGAATTTAAAAATGTAGTCGGAATAAAAGAAGCGTCCGGCGACATGACACAGATAGGTAATATTATCAAAAATAAACCTGCTGATTTTCAAGTTATTTCGGGAGACGATGGAATTACTTTCCCATTGATTACTTTTGGTGCAGTTGGCGTTATCTCCGTAATTGGAAATGCTTTCCCAAAAGAATTCAGTCGAATGGTGAGATTGGCTTTAGCTGGTGATTACACACATGCATTAACGATTCATCATAATTTTACGGAATTATTCGAATTGCTTTTCGTGGACGGAAATCCTGCCGGAGTTAAAAGTATGTTAAGTATGATGGGATATATTGAAAACGAACTTCGTTTGCCTTTAATTCCTACAAGAATAACGACTTACGAAAAAATCCGAGCTATTTTACAAGAGCTGAATATTAAGTGTTAAATGGTTTCTCCGGAAGAATTAAAAGTTCTGGCACAGAAACACACGCCTATTTTCAAAAATTATTTCAAAAAGAATAAGAAAAAACTGGAAAAGATGGATGATGAAATTCATCTGCTCCACGAAGAAGTGTCTGCAAATGTCGATTGTTTGCAATGCGCTAATTGTTGTAAAACTTTAGGTCCGGCAATTTACGACAAAGATATTGAACGAATAGCTAAAGCGTTACGCATAAAACCTTCGGATGTTGTCGAACAATATTTGCGAATAGATGAAGACAAAGATTATGTCTTTCAATCAATGCCCTGCCCTTTTTTGATGCCTGATAATTATTGTTCTATCTATGAATCGCGTCCGAAAGCTTGTCGCGAGTATCCACATACCGACAGAAAAAAATTCTATCAAATATATAATCTTACAGTTAAGAATACGAGCACTTGTCCCATTGCATACGAAGTGTTGAAAAGATTGAATGATAAATAAAAGGAAGAGGTGACCGTCAAAAGTCACCTCTTCGGTTTGAAATTCTACATAATGCAAAGCTCTCGATCAATGTATCGTAGAATTTCGGGGGAATTATCTCGCGATAACTTTTTCGCATGCAAAAACATCATAACATATCATCCAACGGATTCATTTGCTAGGGGTTAAAACCCCTAGCTATTGAGGCAATGTTTCTACGAAACATCGCCTCCGATGTGCATCAATTGTTTCGTTAGAAACAATGCATTTATAACCAGGGGTTTCAACCCCTGGGAAAGATGTCATGTATCATCGAATAACGATTTTATCGGTTTGCGATTCGCCATTCGTCAAAATCGTCTTTATCAAATAAATGCCTGTTGATAGGTTTGTATTCATTTGATAAATATTGTTGTTGACTTCATCAACTTGTTGAATCTTTTGTCCTTTCATA